>Ga0207828_100037_pt1 | contig 265535 bp, 261 predicted proteins | sample TtaePargueraPR_11_FD_187276 | JGI IMG/M metagenome (GOLD analysis project Ga0207828, IMG submission 187276) | Aerobic enrichment media microbial communities from Bioluminiscent Bay, La Parguera, Puerto Rico - Tt and P2 (3) (SPAdes) | ecosystem: Environmental > Aquatic > Marine > Unclassified ...
CAAGCGGGATGGAAATAATCCAATACAGGAAGCGCATTACCTAGCTCCTTGTGCCGGTGGCTGTTCCACCCCGAAAACAGGATGGTTCAAAACCCGGCAGCAGGTCTCGTTTGATCAATGTTCTGATCAGTATGGGGCAAGAACCGGACAAAAGCCATGGCAACAGTCACACAGTTTTTGTGTGTTGCATGCTGGTCGTATCGGGCGGGCTGCGGGTGGCGCAGGCCCGATTGCCGGTCAAAACAAATCAGGCAGGAATCAGTTCAAACGTTCGCGAAGCTGTTTGCCGGTTTTGAAATAGGGAACCTTTTTCTCACCGACAGGAACCGCATCCCCGGTACGCGGGTTACGGCCGACGCGGGCCTCACGCTGTTTTACGGAAAATGCGCCAAAGCCGCGAAGCTCGACCCGGTCGCCGCGCGCAAGCGCGTCTGTGATCTCGTCAAAGATCGTGGCGACAATCCGCTCAACGTCGCGCTGATAGAGATGCGGGTTCATCTCCGCAAGGCGGGCAATCAATTCAGATTTTGTCATTTCCAGGCCCCATCCTGTTGGTGCTGACAGTCTCACTCAACCACGGATTAGATTATGTCTTAAAGAAGCTCTCACTCAGGTTGCCAGACCGTCAGCAAACCGTCAAGTTTAAGCCCCTCAGATGACAGCACTTTTCCAAGGCTTCCCTCAAGAACAGCACTCATCAAATCGTCTTCCGGGTATTCGATTTCAAGCGGCACTACATGTGCATCCGTCGTGATACCGGCTTCCTCTTCGAGCCAGCGCAAGGCTTCACGACGGCCTCCAATTTCGTCAATCAATCCATTGGCAACAGCCTGCTGTCCGGTATAGACGCGGCCATCGGCAAGAGTCGTAACTGTTTCGACCGACATGTCGCGGCGGGTCGCAACCATTTCAACAAACACGTCAAACATGTCCGAAATCAGGCCCTGCATGGCCGATTTTGCAACATCATCAACGGGTTCGAACGGATTGGGTGCAGCTTTAAGCGGACCGCTTTTCACCGTCAGCGGTTCAACACCAAGCTTTTCAAGCGTTCCATTGAAATTCATCGACTGGAAAATCACCCCGATCGAGCCGGTGATCGTTCCACGGCGGGCAATGATGTGGTCAGCAGCAATCGCGGTCATGTAACCGCCGGACGCCGCAACAGTCCCCATCTCGGCAACGATTGGCCGGGTTTCACCGATACGGCGCAGCGCCTCAAACAGCGTTTCGCCACCAACCATGGTGCCACCCGGGCTGTTGATATGGACAATCACACCGACAACGTCGCTGTCTTCTTCAATCGCGCTTAGCGCATCAAGGAGATAGGGGTCTTCGGTGATCACACCTTCGATGGTAACTTCAACAATGCGCGGACCCAGTCCGCCAAGAACACTGTCCTTAACACCGGTGCCAGACAAGCCGACCACGATCACCGCAAGCACGGCAATCACCGCCACCACACGCCAGCGAAAGATGGATTTTTTCAAGCGGCGTCGATCCAGCAGGATATCGGCATCAAGTGCCATCGGCGTGTCCGTTTCCAATTGTTCAATCAAATACTTAGACGAGTGTGATCGCTCAAACCCGTCTCTTCAAATGGTTTTTATCGACCCGGAAGGCAAGAACAAAAAGCGTTTAAAATCAAAATTTTCGCGAAAAATGCCGATATCAGCAGAGTCGGTGTAAATTTCAGCCGCAAAAAGCAGATGATATACAATTTGGCGCCCTTTACAGGGCCGCCGGGCATTAGGCGGATATATCGGCCATCCACCGCGCATCAATTTACCAGACCAGCATCCGGACAAAAGAAAACGGGCCGCGCAATGCGCGACCCGTCTTTTCGTTCTGCAAGACTGCAGAGCGTATTGTATTCGTCGGAGGGTGGCTTATTCGCCGCCTTCCTGTTTCTTGCGCAGAGCTTCGCCGAGGATGTCGCCGAGCGATGCGCCGCTGTCTGCCGAACCGTAATCCGCCATTGCTTGCTTCTCGTCAGCAACTTCAAGAGCTTTGACAGAGAGGGAAACCTTGCGGGTTTTGGAGTCGATTGCAGTAACGCGTGCGTCGACTTTTTCACCAACTGCAAAGCGTTCCGGACGCTGTTCAGAACGCTCACGCGCCAGTTCAGCTTTACGGATGAAGCCTTTGAGTTCGGTGTCGCCAACCGAAACCTCGATGCCACCGTCGTTAACTTCGGTCACTTCACAGGTTACAGCGTCGCCACGTTTGATGCCGACAACGGCGTCTTTGAACGGATCACCAGACAGCTGTTTGATGCCGAGCGAGATGCGTTCTTTTTCAACGTCAACGTCAAGAACCTTGGCTTTGACGATGTCGCCTTTTTTGTATTCTTTGATGACTTCTTCACCAGCGCGGTCCCATGACAGGTCCGAGAGGTGAGCCATACCGTCGATACCACCCATGAGGCCAATGAACAGACCGAATTCGGTGATGTTCTTGACTTCGCCTTCGATCTCGGACTCGACCGGATGAGCTGCCAGGAAGGCATCCCACGGGTTCGAGGTGCACTGCTTGAGACCAAGCGAGATACGGCGTTTCTGGGCATCGACGTCGAGCACCATGACTTCGACTTCCTGCGAGGTCGAAACAATTTTGCCCGGGTGGATGTTTTTCTTGGTCCAGGACATTTCGGAAACGTGGACCAGGCCTTCGACACCAGCTTCGAGTTCGACGAATGCGCCGTAATCGGTGATGTTGGTGACACGACCTTCGAATTTCGAACCGACCGGGTATTTGGCTTCGACACCTTCCCACGGATCAGCTTCAAGCTGCTTCATACCAAGCGAGATACGCTGGGTTTCGCTGTTGAAGCGGATAACCTGGACTTTAACAGTCTGGCCGATCTGAAGGGCTTCGGACGGATGGTTGATACGTTTCCAAGCAATGTCGGTAACGTGCAGCAGGCCATCAACGCCACCGAGATCGACGAACGCGCCGTAATCGGTGATGTTTTTGACGACGCCGTCAAGGATCTGACCTTCCTGAAGGTTCTGGATCAGTTCAGCACGCTGTTCTGCACGGGTCTCTTCGAGAACGGCACGACGCGAAACAACGATGTTGCCGCGCGAACGATCCATTTTCAGGATCTGGAACGGCTGCGGGTTGTTCATCAGCGGGGTGACGTCACGAACCGGACGGATATCAACCTGGGAACCCGGAAGGAACGCAACAGCGCCCGACAGGTCAACAGTGAAGCCGCCTTTAACACGACCAAAGATGGTGCCGTCGACGCGTTTGCCTTCGGAGAACTGTTTTTCCAGCTCAACCCAAGCTTCTTCGCGGCGCGCTTTTTCGCGCGACAGGACGATCAGGCCATCCTTGTTTTCATAGCGGTCGACATAAACATCAACGGTGTCGCCAATGTTTACTTCGCCTGCGCCAAATTCTTTAAGCGGAACGCGGCCTTCGGATTTCAGGCCGACATCGACGATGGCATCATCGTCAGTTTTTTTAACGACCGAACCGGTCATTACGCGGCCAACAAAACCTTCGTCTTCAGAACCAAGGGTTTCAGCCAGCAGGGCGGCAAAATCTTCGCCAGTCGAGAATTGTGCTTCTTCAGCGGTGGTCATAAACCAGACTTCCTTTCGAGTATCGTCACTATATTCTGGCCAACCGGTTGTATCCGGTGGTCTTTGCCGCAAAATCGCGGCGATATTGTCAGTCACTGCCCAAACCCGGACATATATAGAAGACGTATCTTCCATACACGAAAAGGTGAACGCACAAGTCGTTCACCTTAGGGACAGGTCATTACGACCGGCACCTCGGGATCGTTCATCGCCTGACGGTTAAAACGCCCTTTGATCAGTCATCCTCGCCCATATGGGTGCGGATATGCGCCATAACGGCATCGAACACTGCATTGGCATTCAGACGGTCCGTATCGATATGGATTGCGTCTTTTGCCATGGTGAGCGGTGCGACATCGCGAGCACTGTCTCGGGCATCCCGTTCTTCAAGCTCTTTGAGAACGCGCTCGTATATAGCAGCGGGATTTTTTTCCTGCAACTGTTTGAACCGACGGTTTGCGCGTTCTTCGACCGAAGCGGTCAGATAAAACTTGATCGGGGCTTCCGGGCAAACGACCGTTCCAATATCACGACCATCAAGAACCGCCCCGTGCTTGCCCCCGGGCGGGGTGGTTGCAAGGCTGCGCTGGAAATCAAGCAACACCTCGCGAACCCTTGGAATCGCTGCAACTTTTGACGCAGCGGTGCCGACTTCCTCGCTGCGGAGCTCTTCGCCCTGCAGATCATCGGCACTCAGATTTTTGGCCGCGCCAACCGCGGCAGTTTCGTCTTCCGGGTCGGCATTTGCGGCCAAAACTTTCGCACCGGTGGCCCGATATAAAAGGCCCGTATCAAGGTAGGCATAGTCCATTGCGTCCGCGACTCGACGCGCCAAAGTCCCCTTGCCGGACGCTGCCGGCCCATCAATGGCGATGATCATATGCTTCGCTCCCTGCTTGTATTAACGGGTCCTGCCTATGGGTGGCCCATCGGTGGCTTGATATCGACTTTTATATATTGGGACAGATCGATCAGGAATGTAGCGCAAATTTTGCGCCCATATCGCCCATCAGTTTTTCAAAGTTCGGGAAGCTTGTGGCAATCGGATTGGCATCATCAACCGAAACCGGTTTTTCCGCGCCAAGACCAAGAACCAGGAACGACATTGCGATGCGGTGATCAAGATGGGTTTCGACCATGCCGCCGCCGGGGACAACACCACCGGTAACAATCAGATCGTCGCCTTCGATCCGGTGGATCACGCCATTGGCTTCAAGGCCTGCTGCCACCGCGGCCAGACGATCAGATTCCTTGACGCGCAACTCTTCAAGATCACACATGCGGGTTTCGCCATCTGCATAGGCCGCAGCCACCGCAAGCACCGGATATTCGTCAATCATTGACGGCGCGCGTTCGGCCGGAACAACGATCCCCTTAAGACGGTTTTTGCCGGTCACAACCAGATCACCGATGGTTTCACCAGCTTCCTCGCGTTCATTGGTGATCGTGATATCGCCGCCCATTTCGATCAGGGTGGTGATCAGACCGGTGCGCAACGGGTTCAGGCACACGTCCCGGATGATCACGCGGGAGTCCGGGTTGATCAGGGCGGCGACCATCGGAAATGCTGCCGAGCTTGGATCGGTCGGAACAACAATGTCGGCTGCCTTCATTTCAACCGGACCGGTCAGGCTGACGGTGCGACCGCCATCGTCATTGACCTTCACATCCACATCGACACCAAAATGGCGCAGCATGCGTTCGGTATGATCACGCGACGGCTTGGGTTCGATCACGGTCGTGGTGCCAGTCGTATTCAGACCTGCCAGCATCACAGCCGATTTCACCTGGGCCGAGGCCATCGGCAGGGTATAGGTCACGGGTTTTGCCTCGTCTGTGCCAATAACGGCCATCGGCGGGCGACCCCGGTCACGGGTAATGAATTGTGCGCCAAATTCCGAAAGCGGATCGGCCACACGGCCCATCGGGCGTTTGCACAGCGATGCATCACCGGTAAAGAACGTCGTGATCGGATGGGTGGCAACGATTCCCGCCATCAGACGAATGCCGGTCCCGGCATTGCCCATATCGATCACGCTATCAGGTTCACGAAGCGCACCGACACCAACACCGGTCACATGCCAGGTCCCGTCATCATCCCGGGTAACGGTGGCACCGAGTTTGCGCATGGCGTCTGCGGTCGCCAGAACGTCTTCGCCTTCAAGCAGGCCCGTTACCTTGGTCGTACCAATTGCCAGACCACCAAACATCAGGGAACGATGGGAAATTGATTTGTCACCCGGTACCCGGATATCGCCCGAAATTGGCCCGGTCTTGGCCGAGGAAAGCGGGCGTTTGGTCTGCGAAGAACTCATTTAGCCATACCTGTCAGTAAATTGTTTTATCATCCCTTGTGCCGCCACCCAGAAAAGCCGAGACGTGTTGCCGTGATTTCAGGCGCTCAGGCGTCTTCAGATTGCGCGCCCAAAGCTCTAGCACAAGCGGTTATCAGGCACCAGTATCGAAGCCAAATTTTGACGGGATGATTGCACGGATTGCGGGCCTGTTTCACATCATTGACGGATCAAAGGACAAAAGGATCAATTTCCTTTTGACAAGCCGCCAACAAGATGGCAATTGGGCCTTTCAGACATTACGCTTTGCGCTGCGTTGCAGCACTTCGCGACAGAAAGTCTTTTTCTTAGATGATAACGGTAATTAAGAGGATTTGCCGTAATGTCAGCACGCGGTAAGAAACGTCACTGCCTCGCCTGTGGTACCAAGTATTATGACCTGAACCGTAGCCCGGTTGTTTGCCCGAAATGCAAAACACCTGATGGCGTGACCAAGGTCAAGAAAGCCGCGGTTGCCAAACCGGCACCGGAAGAAGACGAAGATATCGATGACGTCACCGATCTTGACGATGATGTCGATGCGGATCTCGATGACGATATTCTCGAAGATGCCTCTGATCTCGGCGAAGACGACGATGATCTTGGCGAAGTCTACGAGCATGTCGAATCTGATGACGACGACCGCTAAGAAATTTTGAAAATAGGTCTTGCCAACATTTGGTGAACCTTCTAAATATGCGCCGCGCCGCAGAGAAAGCTCAGGCAAATCTGCGACGCGGACAAAGTGGGGCTGTAGCTCAGTTGGGAGAGCGCTACAATGGCATTGTAGAGGTCGTCAGTTCGATCCTGATCAGCTCCACCATTCAAAACCCGTTGCCTTTGGCGACGGGTTTTGTCGTTTCGGGCTTGTTTTCACACCAGCTCCCGTTTTCCGGTAATTGATCCAAAATCTGCCCCACCCGGTAGAGACCAGGGCGATGTTGCACTAGGATGCGATATCGAACAGTCCGTATGGGCATCTGACCCATCGCCAAGATCAAACAGGGATAGAAACATGACCAAAGTCTGGACCGTCTACTTATCGGGTGAAATTCACAGCGACTGGCGCGAACGGATTGCCACTGGCGTCAAGGAAGCGGGGCTTCCTGTCGAACTGGTTGCACCGATCACCATGCATGAAGATTCCGATGATTGCGGTGTTGCCGTTTTCGGGCCGGAAGAAAACAAGTTCTGGCATGACCGCAAAGGCGCACAGCTTAACGCCATGCGAACCAAAACCCTGTTGTCAGGATCGGATCTTGCCGTCATTCGCTTTGGCGAAAAATACAAGCAATGGAATGCGGCCTTTGATGCAGGCTATGCGGCAGCCATGGGCATTCCATATATCACCCTGCATCCGGCAGAACACGACCACGCGCTCAAGGAAGTTGATGGTGCGGCCAACGGTGTCGCGCGCGAACCTGAACAGGTCGTGCAAGCACTGGCCTATATCATTCGCGGCGATATGCCGAAGTAAAACCGTATCTGGACCGGATCAGGTTAATGCAACGTCTGGCCCGATGCCTGATCCGGGTCGCCCGGTGCAATCAGATCACTGGCAAGCATCGTAAATTCGCTGATGGTACGGGCGACGATAATCCGGCCTTCGACCGGATTGCCCTTTTCCTGACGCAGAACGCCAAGCGCATCCGAGACGATCTCGAAACCGCATTCTTCCATCCATTCGGTGACCGCGCGCTGATGATGGCGGAACCGCTGGCCGGGGCCAAGGTCGAACGGGAAGGTGTCCCCATGTTCAAGGGTCAGCACCATGCAGCCACCAGACTTCATGCGCGCATGTGCCGCACGCAAAGCCGGGGCCAGATCACCAAGATAGTTCAGAACATCGGCCGCAATCACCAGACCATATTCCTGCCCAAGATCATCGGGCATGTCGGTAATGTCACCGGCCACAAGCGTACGATAAATACCCTTGGTGCGCGCCCGGTTGATCATGCGCGGTGAAAGATCGATGCCGTCAATGGCATCAAACTGACCGGCAAAAACTTCGCCCACCAGACCGGTTCCGCAACCAAGATCAAGCACCTCAAGCGGGCGCAACAAGGCAGGCAGATACGGACGCACCGCTTCGAGAAGCAATTCCGGCCCGCGATAGGCCAGACGATCGCGCAAACTGATTTCAAAGCGCGGCGCATAATCATCAAACAGCGCGCGGACATAGTCAGGTGGCAAACGATCACGCATCGCCGCAGCCCCAAGCAGGGTCAGGCGGACCTCGGCCCCCATGCGGTCGACCGGATCGAGAATCAGATACTGACGGTAAGCTTCGATGGCGTTTTCTTTTTCACCGGCGCGTTCATAAATATCGCCAAGCGTGAAATGGGCTTCGTCCCATTCCATGTCCGCAGACAAAGCCGCACGGGCCACATCAATGGCCGCGACATAGTCACCCTGTGCCACCAGTGCCAATGCCACATCAAGACGCCGACTGGCCGACAGACGATCCTTGCTCATCTATGTTTTGAAATCCGAAAAGGGTCTGGCGGAACCGCCATGAACCACAACCAAAGATACTGCTGTATCTTCTGAATCCCTGACTTTGGCAAGAGGGATAAAATCAAACAAAATCAGCGAATTACATTAAACGATACCTTTTGCCTCGTCACAATTGGTGATCTGCGTCGCGCAAACGGCACACACAGGGAATAAATCCATGCAAAACTGCCCGGTCACCGGCATGACCGGCAAAAAGACCCGTGTCTGGTCAAAGCACGGATCCGGTCGGAAGATTAACCGGTAAAGCCGCGACCTTTGACGAAGGAAACGGGCCGGACAAATCGAATCTGATTGATAAAATCAATTCATTCGCATATTGTAATGTAAATTCATTTCATTATGGAAAGTCTGATGGAAAACTTTACGCCTGTCTCAGCCCTGTTGGGCGGTGGACTCATCGGATTGGCATCCGGGCTTTATCTTTTGCTTAATGGTCGCATTGCCGGCATCAGCGGTATTGTCGGTGGCCTTCTGGCACCGGCCAAGGGTGACAAAACCCTTGTTGAACGCCTGGCCTTTGTCCTTGGCCTGATCATTGGCCCGCTTGCCCTGATGACGGGTACATCAATCGAAGCCCAAAGCGTCGTCACCAGCCCGCTTCCGGTCATCATTGCAGCCGGTCTTCTGGTTGGTGTTGGTACAACAATCGGCAGCGGCTGCACCAGTGGCCATGGTATTTGTGGCCTGTCGCGCTTTTCGCTGCGCTCGCTGGTCGCGACCCTGTCCTTCATGATTGCCGGTTTCCTGACCGTTCTTGTCACCCGCCATCTGATGGGAGGAGCATGATGCGTATTCTTGTATCGCTGATTTGCGGCACCCTGTTCGGGGCCGGGCTTTATATTTCGGGCATGATCGATCCGCAGAAGGTTCTTGGCTTCCTTGATATCTGGGCGATTGCCGATGGTGGATGGGATCCGAGCCTTGCCTTTGTCATGGGCGGCGGTCTGATTGTGGCAACCCCGATCTTCCAGTTTGCCAAGAAACGTTCGGATGCAGTCTGTGGCGGGGGCATGAATTTGCCGACCAATAAAAACATCACCACCAAACTGATCCTTGGCGGTGCCCTGTTCGGGATTGGCTGGGGACTGGTTGGCTATTGCCCGGGTCCGGCATTAAGCGCACTGGCCTTTGGCCAGACCGATACCATCATCTTTGTGGTTACCATGCTTGCGGGCATGGCAGGCGCACGGGCCTTGCGGCTTCATGCGTAACCCCCTGAGTTCGATATAATCCCCGCGATAGCTTCCCTTAGCTCCCGTTAGCTCCTTGGGGGCGGGGACGATCTGCGATCAGGCGGCCCTCCCACAGTTGGTTGATCGCAGAGCATGCAACCGCCCGCGCATAACGCCGGGCGGTTTCGCATTTATGATCAAAATTCGCGCGAATTCTCGCAGCACCGGGCTTGTGTTTGGCGCTAAAATCCCATAACTGAGCAACAGCGCCACTTTGAAGTCGATAAAGGTTTCTGCATGAAGATCGGCATTCTTGAACCCGGGTTCGCCCCGGAAGAACTTCGCGACGAATTTAAAAGCTATCCCAAGATGTTTGAAAAACTCCTTGGTGATGTAGATCCCGGTCTCGAATTTGAAACCTGGACGGTCCTTGAAGACGTTTTTCCAGATTCAATTAACGCAGCAGATGGCTGGGTGGTTATGGGCTCCAAACATGGCGTTTATGAAAACGCGCCCTGGATGATCCGCCTGCAAGAATTCCTGCGCGAGGCCGTCAATGCCGGGCAGCCGGTATTTGGCATCTGCTTTGGTCACCAGATCCTTGCAACCGCCCTTGGTGGCAAGGTCGTCAAATCCGACAAGGGCTGGGGCGTTGGCGTTCACGAATATAATGTCGATAACGCAAATGCAGACTGGCTGTCAGACAGCCCGGCCACCTTGCGCATCAATGCCTTCCATCAGGATCAGGTGGTTGAGCTTCCCGAAGGGGCAACCGTTTGGGCAAGCTCGGACTTCTGCCCCTATGCCGGATTGCAATATGGCAGCAATGCCGCATCGATCCAGCCCCATCCGGAATTCATGCGCCCCTACGAGCAGGCCTTGCTGGAATCCCGCCATGATCTGATCCCCGAAGATGTGCACAAGGCTGCGATGGCGTCGCTTGAGACCCCGATCAGCAGCCCTGAATTTGCCCGATCGATTGTGAATTTCTTGACCCGCAAGCGCGCACGCAAAGCAGCCTGAACATCGGGTCTCAAAGTTATTCGTCCCTGAAACGGGCCGCTGTCTGGCGACGGCGGTCCACTTCAAGTTTCAGAATGTCCGGGCGTGAATAGTGACCGACCGGATCAAAATTCTGCCGTTCCTGACGTACCATCGCGTGATCAATTGTTGCGGCTTTGACCATTTCGATACCAATGATCGGCTCGATCACGTAACTGCCATCAGGTGCAACCAGACACGACCCGCCATTGGTCAGCATCTCAGCCTGTCCGTTTCCGGCCAGAATCTGTTCAAGATGCGGTGTATCGTCCGGGAAATCGGAAACCCGCATCAATCCCGAAACCGACATCACGTAGGAACGCCCTTCCTGTGCCAGGAAAGGTGAGATTCTTGTGTTGCGCTCTCCTCCCGGCCAGCAGGCAAAGTGAAAATCCTCGCCATCGGCATAAAGGGCGGTACGCGCAAGCGGCATCCAGTTTTCCCAGCAATTCAGGCCCCCGACCCGGAAGGCACCAAGTGGATGGGTGCGCAACCCGTTGCCATCACCGGGCGACCATGTCAGGCGTTCCTCGTAGGTTGGCATCAGTTTGCGATGAACCGATCCGATGGCACCATTTTCATCAATATAGACCAGACTGCAAAATCCGCTGTGGCCACCACGGTCCATCGGTCGTTCATAAATGCCAAGATAGATCGCCATCCCGTGGTCGCGGGCCTGCGCACAAACCGTATCAAGATCACCGCGTTCAATCACAACAGCCTGATCAAGATAATGCGCATGCAGGTCCTTTTGAACCGGGTCGTTAAAGCGCGCCCCGTCGGTGCGTTCGATCCAGAACGGATATCCCGGCAAAACCGTTTCGCCAAAACCGATCAATTGTGCATTTTGCGCAGCTGCATCGGAAATGGCGTCCGATACCTTCGCCAGTGTGGCTTCACGGTTAAGCCAGACCGGGGCAATCTGGGCAACAGCAACATTAAGTTGATCTTTTTTGGAACTGTTATTTATTGAAAGAGACATTTGGGGCGCGTTCCTGACATAACGTGTTTATGATTGCACAGCACACTGGGACGAGAGTTACAAACAGACCAAGCAACTAATGCATTCTGTTACCAAGGCAGTAAACAGATTTCGAGCAAACCGGCGAGACACGATGATCCAGAATTTGCGACTGTATTCAGGACTGACCCTTTTTGCGTATGTCCTGACCCATTTGCTTAATCACATAGCCGGGATTGTCTCACCGGAACTGATGGAATCGTTCAGCGAATTCAGTACCGAAATCTGGCAATTCCCGCCGCTTGAAATCCTGCTGTTTCTGGCCCTGATTACCCATTTTGTTTTGGCTGCAAGCCGACTGACCGGTCGCCGTTCCCTGCGTCTGCGCAAATCGGAATGGGCCCAGATGATCCTTGGGCTTTCGATTCCGTTTTTGATGTTCCGCCACCTGATAGCGACAAGGATCATTGATCTGGGGTTCGACGTTGAATCGAACTATGAGCGTGTCCTGCTTGATCTTGCAGTTTTTGTCCCGATGCAGGGCATCCTTCAGGCCATCACGGTGATTGTCGTCTGGGCACATGGTTGCATCGGGATTCATTTCTGGCTTCGGCTCAAACCGTTCTATCCCAGATGGCGCAATGTTCTGGCCACAGTTTCAATCCTGATCCCGACACTCGCACTGGCCGGATATGCCGCTGCAAGTGCCGAGATCATTCGCCGGGTCGAAGAAGGTGGCCGTAAATATGTGTTTGGTGTGCTTGAAGCCGCCGACGTCAATCAGGCAGCAATCAATTTCTATGAGAACGCGCTGATCCCGTGCTCCATCCTGACCCTTGCACTGGCATTTTGCCCGTTTGGCATTCGTCAGATCAGACAGACGATTGACAGGGTCAAGCGCGGACCGATGCTGAGCCTGCCCAATGGACGATCGGTTCGGGTCCCGCCCGGTGCCACGGCCCTTGAAGCCTTGCGCGATGCCGGCATTGCAATGGCATCGGTTTGTGGCGGTCACGGGCGTTGCACGACCTGTCGGCTTCATTGCGGGTCGGGTCTTGAACAGCTTGCCGCACCGGGCCAGATCGAGGCCGCCGCCCTGAAAAGCATTCAGGCACCGCGGGGCATGCGACTGGCCTGTCAGATCAGACCGCAAAATGATCTGGCAGTTGCACCTTTGATGCCCCCCAACGCCACCGCACGCGATGGCCGGCGTCCGGGCGGGTTGTCGGGCAGCGAAAGACAGGTTGTCTGCGTGTTTATTGATCTGCGTGATTCGACCAAGCTTGGCGAACGCAAGATGCCCTATGATGTCCTGTTCATCCTCAACCAGTTCTTTGCCGAAATGACCGAGGCATTGCGCAGCACGGGTGGCTATTACGCGCAGTTTACCGGCGATGGCTTGATGGCTCTTTATGGCCATCAGACCGATGACATCGAAGGCACCATTCTTCAGGCATTCGAAGGGGCGGCTGAAATGTTGCGCCGGATCGAGGGATTGAACGAACATCTGGCGTCCGAACTTCCGCACAAGCTGCGCATCGGGATCGGCATGCATATGGGCAAGGCCATTGTCGGGGAAATGGGCCCGCCGGGTCGCGAAAATATCAGTGCGATTGGCGATACCATCAACACCACCGCCCGTCTTGAAGCCGAAACCAAGGGACATGGTGTGCCGTTGGTGATTTCAAAAACCCTGTTTGATCTTGGTCCGATTCCCTTGCCGGAAAACGCGGTTTTGCATGAAGTGGCGCTGCGCGGCAAGGATCAGTCGGTTGCCTATTATGCGCTTGATGCCATGCCCGATCTTACACAGCTCAAGCAGTGACTCGTATCAATCCTGCCAAAGCGGCCTGTGGGCTTCCTGTGCATAAGTTTTTCGGGATCTGGCGGCGAACGCAATGCAGCAGGGAAGTCTTGACTATCACGCAGAAAATCACATTTATTCCAATATATGGATACGTTCGGTGCCGAAGACGTCGGGTCGGACAAACGGATGCCCGAAACGCACGATGCGTGGGGTCTGAAAATTAATCACACTCGCTCTGACCGAGGAGGTGCTGCCAATGTCGCGAATTTCTATGTTTAACAGCCCGTTGCTTCTGGGTTTTGATCAGATCGAACGCGTTCTTGATCAGGTGTCAAAAACCAAGGCCGAAGGCTATCCACCCTATAACATCGAGCAAATTGCCGAAAACAAACTGCGCATCACTGTTGCGGTTGCCGGATTTGCCGAAGAAGATTTGTCCGTAACCACAGAAGATAACCAGCTGATCATTCGCGGCAAGCATACCGATGATGACAGCGAGCGTGTCTATATCCATCGTGGTATCGCATCGCGACAATTCCAGCGGTCCTTTGTTCTGGCCGAAGGAATCGAGGTTGTCGGTGCCCATCTCGATAACGGCCTGCTTCATGTCGACCTGAACAGACCATTGCCTGAACCGGTGGTGCGTGAAATCGCAATCGGATCAAGCAAGAAGAAAGCGGTTCCGTCACGGACCATCGACATGAAGGTTGAAGACGAAGACGGTACTGCCGAAGATAATAACGGCAAGGCCTAATAAAGGAGTGGTTCAAATGACAAACCGCACAGCAAACCACGATACCGAGATCACCCAGCGCGACGCGCAGGATACCGGCCTGTTGTCGAATGTTGATTTCGCCATGTTGGGCATTCATGACTTTGCCTATATCCGGCAAGTTCCAAATGCCGAAGAAGACAGTGACGAGATGGTTTTTGGTGTCTTTACCGCCGATGGCACCCATATCGCATCGTTTGAAAGCCACGCGGTTGCCGACGCGGCCATCCGACAGCACGATATGGAACCGCGCGCGGTTCACTGATCTTCCTGCCAAATGAATCACAAAGGTGCCTGCCCTGGCAGGCACCTTCTTTTTGCACCGGTCTGGTTCCCGCAACATGACGTCCACATCCGATATTTCATCGGCCAAGTCGTATTCCGAACTCCATAACTGGCGGCTTATTCGCAATACTGCCGGGCTTTCCGATGCGCCGATCCTTGTGTTGTCACACGGATTTGGAACCGATCATCGTAGCTGGCGCCTGTTGTTGCCCGAATTGCTTAAACAGTTTGATGTCGGGGTCTATGACCTTGCCGGGGCAGGCCCGAATGGTGGACGTAATTTCGACGCCACCCGGCATGTATCGATCACATCCTATGCCGATGATCTTCTTGCACTGCTTGATGAACAGGGCATCACATCCTGTCAGATCCTGACCCACTCGGTCAGCGGCATGGTCGCACTGATTGCCGCCCAAAAGCGCCCGGACCTGTTTCGGCGCATCTTCATGATTGCCGCATCACCGCGTTATCTGAACGAAGACGGCTATCATGGCGGTTTTTCACAAGATGATCTGAATGGTCTGTTTGATGCGATGCATTCAGGATATGAGGCCTGGGCAAACGGGTTTGCCCCGATCATTGTCGGCGAACCCCTGCCGGAATTTGTCCTGGAATTTACAGCCGGGCTATTGAATATGCCTGCGGATGTCGCGATCCAGACAGCGCGTTTTATCTTCCAGTCGGATTTCCGTCATCTGCTTGCCGAGATTTCCGTTCCAACCGTGGTGATCCAGCCCAAAAATGATCCGGCCGTGCCGATTGAGGTCGGCAGCTATCTGAAAGCGCATTTGCGCAATGCCGTGCTTGAAATTATCGAGGCACGCGGCCATCTGCCGCATCTGACAGCTCCCTATGCGGTGCTGCATTGTCTTCATAAATCGACTGAAACCGAGCCGCTGGCCTAGCGGATTTCGATGACTTCGCCCGGAACCGCCATGCGGACCTGTTCATTGCCCTGAATGATCCTTGCCATCTCGGCACGAACGTCACGCTTGATGTGATAAAGCCAGAACCGTGCACCGGGCATATCGGATGCCAGTTGCAGGACGGTTTCCAGATCACAATGGGCCGAATGTTGCGGATCATGACGGGTCAGATAGGTTTCCTGGAACACAAGATCCGCCCCGGTAAACAGGGCCGCGGTATCCGCCGTGACATTTCCGTCCCCGGAATAGGAAAATCCCTTATTGGCATAGCGCAGCAAGATGGCGTGGTTCTGCACACTGTGATCCGACCTTGCGAACTTGCACTCGAACGGCCCGATCATGTCGGTTTCGAGAATCGAATGCCAGATGATGGTAAACGGCCAGGCTGACCCCAAACCGGTAAAACCAAGCTCCATCAGTTTTTCAAGATGGGTCTGCAATTGCGGGCTGCACAGGATATGAAGCGGCTTTGACCGGCCATCATCGCGCCAGTTCAGCATGACCGGGATCAGACCAAAGATATGATCAGGGTGCATATGGGTAAAATAGATCGCATCAATCGCATCGGGGTCGGAAAACTTCCCCATCAGCTGACCGGCAATGGTTGCCCCACAATCAATCAGCAAACGATAGTCATCTGCTGTGACCACAACAGACGAATTTGCAAAGTTCGGGTCGAACGCCTCGCCCACACCCAGAACATCAATGCGCATGTAATCGCTTGTCATAACCTGACCGTCCCGCCTGTCTGCCTCACACAGCCTACCAAAATCCGGCGGCTATTCTTGCGATTTTGCACGCAGCAAAGCAAGACGTTCTGAAAATCGGTCAACGGTCATACGCAAATTGTCATAGAACTGCAAAAGGCAGAACCGGGTGGCTCTGCCTTCTGCAAGGTTTTGAAATATAGAGATATTTTATACTTATCGCGCCAAAACTTCGGCCGCTTCACGGGTTTTGTAAACCGAGGATGCCACATCGTCACTTGTGGTCCGGATCACTTGCAAATTGCGGCTCAACTCTTCGACGGTGTTTGCCATGTTGCGCATATTGGCACTGACATTGTCTGTAACAGCGGTTTGTTGCACCACAGCCGACGAAATATTCGTCACATCATTACGCACCGTTGCGACCGACCCGCGGATAACCTGAAGGGCTTCGGCAACCTCGTTGGAGATCGCCTGAATACCGGTGATCTCTTTTGAAATGTCCTCTGTCGCGCGTGCTGCCTGATTGGCAAGGTTTTTGACCTCGTTTGCAACCACAGCAAAGCCTTTACCTGCTTCGCCTGCTCGCGCACTTTCGATGGTTGCGTTCAAGGCCAACAGGTTGATCTGCCCTGCGATATTCTGAATAACCTCGACGATACTGCCCATCTGATCAACAACCCCGGTCATGCGCTCGGTCATTGCATTGGCAGTTTCGGTCTGGTCATAGGCACGTTCGGTTTCGGTCTGGGACTGTGTCATGCTATGCGAAATTTCGGCAATCGAGGCCGCCATCTGTTCCGCACTGACCGCAACCGATTTGGTGAGTTCCATCGTCCCGTTCGAAACATCAACGCTTTGAGCCGTACGGCTGTTAAGTTTGGAAATATTGCCTTCGATCTCGGCAAAATTGCCATCAATCATCTGTTTCAGATTAAGCAAAAGCTTGGTCTGTTCGGTAATATCGATGGCGAACTTGATCACCTTGATCGGGTTTCCAACCGCATCCAGAACCGGGTTGTAGGTTGCCTCGATCCAGATGTCCTTGCCGCCCTTGCCAATGCGTTTGAACTGACCGGCCTGGAATTTCCCCTGATTTAGGTTCTGCCAGAAGGTCCGGTATTCCGACGAGTTGCGATGTTGCGGTTCGACAAACATCGAGTGGTGCTTGCCGACGATCTCGTCCAGGCGATATCCCAGCAGCGACAGGAAGTTTTCATTTGCCTTCAGAATTTTGCCTTCAAGGTCAAACTCGATCACCGCCTGCGATGCGCTGATGGCTGCGAACACACTTTGCAGAAGGGCGCGCTCATTACGACGCTCGGTGATGTCGCTTGCAAATTTGACGACCTTGATCAACTTGCCCCTGTCATCAAAAACCGGGTTATAGGTTGATTCCAGCCACACCAGTTCGCCGTTTTTGCGTTTGCGCGGAAAGGCTCCTGACGCAAACTCGCCATTGCCAAGCTTTTTCCAGAATGACTGGTACTCGGCCGAATGCACGATTTCCTCAGGGACGAACATGGAGTGATGCTTGCCGACAACTTCCTCAAGCGAATAGCCCATGGCTTTCTGGAAATTTTCATTTGCCCACAGAATATTACCCTTCACATCGAATTCGATGCGCGCCATCGAACGACTCAACGCTGCGGCGACCTGTGTTTCGGCCTGCGCGTGTTTATCGTTCCTGAAGATACCAAAACCCACTTTAATGTCCTTCCGTTCCGCTGTTCCCGCGCCATCCTTGGCCGTTTCAAACGGGGTCAACCAACACAAACACCACCTTCGTATAGCTCCTGAAACTTCGACAACTGTCCCATTTGCATGGTGCAATTACGGAATTCATTGCTTTGAAGACGGTAAGATTCATCTGGGAATTTCGAATATCATCTCAATTACAGCGGATTACGACATGCATCCTGATGCATATTCCGTATTGCTGTCATTTTCCAAAAATCATTCACAACTATTTGTTTATGTTAGATTTTCTGTTTGATATCCGCTTGATTCCTCATCGTGATCGATGCTCTTGCCTCGATAATTCTCTATCAGGCTTTCTCTACGAGCAATTTCCTTTGGCCGATCACTTTGATCAACCATTCACCTTATGAATAATTGATCTTCGTAAAATACATATACTTTTGAATAGTTCAACTACTGATTTTGAATAGCTGTCCCGATACCGGTCCGGAACGGTGACACAGCCCGGAACCGGAAGCAGGACATATGGGGAATTTCAGAACATCAGCAGGAACTTATCGCCCGGTTGCAAAAGTACCAGACGGGACTTGTTTATTTCAGAGACGTTGCCAGACACTGTTGGTCAAACGGCTATCAGAAGGCCAACCGGCTCTGTGGTGTTGCCGCGGCATCAGCCAAGTGCTTCAAACCAGACGAGTCACACGCTCTGACAAGCCATTGATTGACTCGATCGGATCAGGCAGGCCATTTGACGATATAACGCGTCAGGTCGGGATGAGCATCATCTTCGGAAATCACCATGCCGCGCACAGACATACCGGCAATAAAGGTAGACTCGCGATTTCCCGTTACAAGCGGGTGCCAGTCAGGAAGGCCTTTACCCTCCGACAGCAGTCGATAGGCACAGGTTGACGGCATCCAGTTGAGTGTTTCGACATTTTCCTTCGACAGCTGGACGCAATCGGGAACATGGACTGTCCGGTTGGGATAGTCCTTGCACTGGCAGGTTTCACAATCAAGCAAACGACAGGCCACAGAGGTGTAATAGACAAAGTCGTCATATTCGTCCTGCAACTTGTGCAGACAACATTTACCACACCCATCACACAGGGATTCCCATTCATCCTGTGTCATTTCTGCAAGTTTTTTGGTTTCCCAGAATGGGTCTGCCGGAAGGGTGACGGGATTGTTATCAGTCATTGTCTCTCTCATGCGGGCCGTCTGTTAAGCATGATACAGGGTAATACAGCCCGATGCATCACACGAACTCACGACATCGGCGCAAATGTTCAACTCTGCGCGATCACATGGAAGAACGACCCGAATACCCGCCCCTGAACCAGACCCGCCGGACCAAGATCGCCACCCAGCGCAGTGCGCATGCGACAGAACGGTATCCCGTCTTCGGAAAGTGTCGTCGCATAGTGGAACTCATGCCCGCGCACAGTCATGCCCGCCGGTCCGAACGGTGTCGGAATACCGATTTTGGCTTCGCGATAACCAAGATGAAGCCGTCGGGTGGCAAAGCTTGTCGAAAGCGGCAAAAGACCAAGCATCTGATGTGTCGTCCCATCAGCATCGGTCAAATCCGTCCCGAGGGTCATATAGCCCCCGCATTCCCCGTAAATCAGAACATCCCGCGCAGCCGCCTCATGCATTCCGGCCTTGAAGATATCAGCTGCGGCAAGTGTGCTGGCATGAAGTTCGGGATACCCGCCGGGCAGATAAATCGCATCGCATTCGGGGTCGGGGGCCTCGTTCGCGAGCGGTGAAAAGAACGTGATAGATGCCCCGGCACGCCGCCAGCCATCAAGAATATGGGGATAACAAAACGCAAAGGCCTGATCACGCGCCACGGCAATCCGTTGCCCAAGCGGGGCGATAAGGGGGGCATCATCAAGATTGCCCGCATCACCGTCTTGCGGATCAGATGGCTTTGTCAGCTCTGCCAGCCCGGTCAGCGCATCAAGATCAACATCCTCGGCAATGATATCTGCGGCACGCTCAAGGAATGCATCGAGCTTGGGATGTTCACCGGCCTGCACCAGTCCAAGATGACGTTCGGGAAGGGCAAGCTCATCAGACCGGCGAACCGCCCCGATGATTGGCAAGTCCGGCAGATACCTGGCACAGGCATCAATGATCATCTTAGCATGGCGGGGACTTCCGACCCGATTGAGGATCACGGCAGCAACATTGATATCCTTGCGGAAATTGGTAAATCCCGAAATCAGTGCCGCAGCAGAGGCAGACTGTCCTTTGACATCAACCACCAGAACCACCGGCCAGCCGGTTTGTGCGGCAAGATCGGCGGTTGATCCTTCGCCATTTGCCGCCCCGTCAAACAGACCCATCACGCCTTCGCACATCACAAACGATTTGCCGGTGGCGTGGCCTGTGACCAGCGATGCGATCTGGTTACGGCCCATTGCCCAGGGATCAAGATTGATACAGGTCCCGCGACAGGCTGCGGCCTGAAATGCCGGGTCGATATAATCAGGGCCGGTTTTCGCCGCTGCAATCTTATGCCCCTGACGGGTCAGGGCACGCAACAAAGCCAACGTGACAACGGTCTTGCCACTATTGGACGATGGTGCTGCAATCAGAATGCCCGGAACGGGGTCTGCTTTTTCACGGGGCATATGGCGGATTCTCCGGCACGGATGGACAGGCAGGCGGCGAAATCGGGGACAATAATCCAACCCGCCTGCCAATCATAGCATCCCGATCATAACATTGCCGGTCGATTGATCAGCCGTTCTTTTTTACCGCCTCGGTGATGCCCTTGGCCATTTCTTCGGGGGCAGTGCCATAGTTGAAATGGCGAATGAACTGACCATTGCGATCCATCAGATACACAAAGGACGAATGATCCATCAGATAGGCGTCGGTATTTTCCGGTTCACCTTCGGGAATGGCCTTGGCGTAATATACCCGGAAGGTTTTTGCCGCCGCCGACGTCTGGGCGACGGTTCCGGTCAGGCCGACCATTCTGTCATGGAAATGCGGCACATAGGCCTTGATGGCCTCGACCGTGTCACGTTCGGGGTCAACGGTGAAGAAGACAGGTGTCACTTCATTGGCAAGGTCAACCGGCATCTGGTCAAGCGCATTGCCCATGACCTGCAATTCGGTCGGGCAGACATCCGGGCAAAAAGTATAGCCGAAATAGATCAGCATATATTTTCCGGCAAAGTCCTTCTCGGTCACGGTCTTGCCGTCCTGATTGACGAGCTCGAACGATCCACCGATGGATGCAATTCCCGATGACTGGGTTTCTGTCCCCATCATCATCAGGCGATAGGTCAGACCAATCCCCAGAACCAGGGCAATCGCCAGAATTGCCAGAAGCGTCTTTTTGCTCACGCGTCCTACCTCTTTTCTTTTGACCGCACTTGACCGGCCTTTAAGCATTCCAAACTATCGGGGCACTATAAATGCCCTGTGCAATCCTGCAAGGGCAGCAGCTGTGGGAAAGCTCACACCACGTTACAAAATCCTGTAAATAGGACAACTTTCCATAACATATCCGGTGTCCTGATCAGGCAATTGCCTTTGCGGCAAGGGCAAACAGGATCAACCCGTTCACAATCATCAATCCGCGCCCGACCGGCACCATCAGGCTGCGAAACCGCTGGGCAGCGTATTGACCGATAAAGCCTGTGACAAACAGCATCGGCACTGTGCCAAGACCAAAGATCACCATCACCACCCCGCCATTCAGCGCACTTGCGGTCGCCGCAGCCAGAACCAGCGCACCATAGACCAGCCCGCACGGGATAAAACCCAGCATAATGCCAAGTGCATATCCCCGCATGCCAAAGGGGGCGGCAAAAAGCGGTCGCAAGCGGTCACCAAACAGGCGGTTCCACCACCGCGTTTCACCAGAAGTCGGCAACAGACCACCCAGATGGGGCAGTAACCCCATGATCCCGAAAATCAGGAAGAACGTACCGGCAAGCACCAGCAGGACCGGCCCGATCCACCAGATACTGGTCAATGCCGAGATACCATCGGCAAAGAAACCCGCAAGCACGCCGAGCAGGCAATAGGTGGTCAGACGCCCGAACTGATAGGGCAAAAGAGCCGCCCCGGTCAGACGACGCAGCTCGCTCATTTTTTCGAGCGGAACCTGTTCCATCCGGCTGGTGACCTGCGAAATCACAAAAGGCCCGCACATGCCGACACAGTGGGTGACACTGCCGACAAGCCCGGCAATCAGCGCAGACAAAATCACCCCGCCATCATCGCGCAGGATTTCGGCACATTGTGCCCAGCCGCTTTCAAGGATGCGGATCAATACCTGTTGTTCGTCCATGATCCATCCGGGTCAATTCGATTGCGGCGATTGTGACAAGCACGCGCCTGACGGACAACGATATATATCAATCCACTGGAATGGATTTAATAAGGGGAGTGACCTAGTCTTTTAGCGGATCAGACGGGGTCGAAATCAGTTCAAGTACCTGTTCGAACGGCACATTGCGAACCGATTTGACATCGTCTTGCGGCGACAGCCAGTTCAGGCGATCCCGCAAACCGACAACCTTGCCCAGAATGCAGATCGCGGGCGGTTCAACACCGGCACGTTCAACATCATCGGCCGCCTTTTCAAGCGTGGTGATCAATATACCCTGATCGGCTGTGGTCGCCTGATTGATAACCGCAAGCGGCTCATCCCCGGCACGGCCATTGGCCATCAGTTCCGAGGAAATCCGGCGCAAATGCTTCATCGCCATATACATCACCAGAACCGGCGCCCCCTTGGCAAGGGCTGCCCAGTTGATGTTGTCGGGAACCTCGCCACTTGATCCATGGCCGGTGACAAAGGTCACCGATGAATTGCAATCGCGATGAGTTGTCGGAATACCGGCATAGGCCGCCCCGGCAATCCCGGCGGTAATGCCCGGCACCACGCGGAAGGGTACATTGTGCTCAACAAGGGTCAGGCCCTCTTCACCGCCGCGCCCAAAGACAAACGGATCCCCCCCCTTAAGGCGCAGGACACGCAAGCCCTGCTTGGCAAGATCGACCAGTTGCAATGAAATATCGGTCTGTTTTGACGACGGACGTCCGCCACGTTTGCCCGCATATAAACGTTTGGCATCCGCACGCAGAAGATTGAGTATCCGTTCATCAACCAGCGCATCATAAACAACGACATCAGCCTGTTGCATGGCATTGACCGCATGAAGTGTCAGCAAGCCCGGATCCCCGGGACCCGCACCAACCAGCCATACCCAACCCGGTTCAAACACCGGAAAATCAAGACCAAGAGTCGTCATTACGCGCTACTTCTGTTCCGTGAATTTCGGTCCATCTGTGCAGGACCGTTTCAAGAGGATATGTTAAACAACAATCAAACGATACGTCCAACATATTTCCGATATTTTGTCGTATTATTAAAAGAACAACACAATTTAATATGTTTAATTAAAATTCCCGCGATGGCAGGAACTTCGCGCCATCAATACCGGGAACCAATGCCAGAGTGACAGGAAAAAATCGAGGAATGGTCAGAAAACCGGAAGGACCGCTGCGCAAGGGATGGACAACGGGGGCCTGTGCCACCGCCGCCACCCGTGCTGCCTGGCAGGCCCTGCTATCCGGTACGTTTCCCGATCCGGTCACCATTACCTTGCCGCGCGGTGAAACCCCGTCTTTTGCACTGGTCAAAGCCGAAAAGGGTGATGGCTGGGCACGTGCAAGCGTGATCAAGGATGCGGGTGATGATCCCGATGTCACCCATGGGGCTGAAATCGTTGCTACCCTGCGCATCGGAAAACCCGGGGCCGGTATCAGTTTTCACGCCGGGGACGGGGTCGGAACCATCACCAAACCGGGTTTGCCCCTGCCCCCCGGCGAAGCCGCGATTAATCCCAAGCCACGCGAAATGATGGTTGGTCAAATCACCGAGCTTTGCGAACAATTCGGGGCCACCCCTGATGTCGAGATCGAGATTTCCATTCCTGGCGGACAGGAAATTGCCACCAAAACATGGAATGGACGGCTGGGTATTGTCGGCGGTTTATCGGTTCTGGGCACGACCGGGATTGTCATCCCGTTCAGTTGTTCGGCATGGATTCATTCCATCCATCGCGGCATTGATGTAGCGCGCGCCACCGGGCGCATCCATGTCGCGGGCGCAACCGGTAAAACATCCGAGGCCGCCATTCGCGCATTTTATGGCCTTCCCGAAGAAGCCATTCTTGATATGGGCGACTTCGTCGGCGGGATGCTGAAATATCTGCGCAAGAACCCGGTGGAATTTGTCAGCATTGCCGGTGGCTTTGCCAAACTCGTCAAGCTTGCCCAAGGGCATCTTGACCTTCATAGCAGCCGGTCGCAGGTCGATTTTGACCGGCTTGCAGAGACCGTCAGACTGTCAGGCGGCAGTTCCGATCTTCGGGATCAGACCCGCAGCGCCAATACGGCAAAACAGGTTCTGGAACTTTGTCAGGCCGCAAACGTTGATATTGCAGACACCATTGCGCGTCAGGCCTCTGAATCAGCACGTGCCACCCTTGATGGCGCAAGTGCCGTCGAGATCCTGGTAACCGACCGCGAAGGCCGGATCATTGCGCGTCATGGTGTTGGTGATTTTGACCGCTTAAAACCGGTCACATCTGCCTGATCTGCATCCGCACACTGAACATATCACAACAAGGTCACTGCCCATGTCGCTTTCCCGCCCTGCCAAACGCCCGAAGCATGTTCTGATTTTTGGCGGTACCGGGGACGCTAATCGCATTGCCGAGGACCTAATGCATGAATTCGGCCGCGACATCCGGCTGCAACTATCCCTTGCCGGTCGCACCAGTGCACCCAGCCTCCCGGACGGGGTTCCGGTGCGGATTGGCGGGTTTGGCGGACCGGAAGGCATCATTTCCTATGTCAAAGGCGAGCAGATTGATCTGGTGATTGATGCGACCCATCCTTATGCCACCCGGATTTCAAGCAATATCGCGCAAGCCTGCCACGCAGTCGCGATGCCCTGCATCCAGTTTTACCGCCCCGGCTGGGAAAAGACGCCCAAAGACAACTGGATACCGGTCCGTTCCATCGAAGAAGCCGCCCGTATTCTGCCCGACCATGGCACACGCGCCCTGATCGCCAGTGGTGCAAAGAACCTGCATGCCTTTGAAGGCCTTGAAAAGACCTGGCTTTTGGTACGAACGGTTGATGCCCCGCGCGATCCGTTTGATCTGGCATACGGGGAATGGCTTTTTGCCCGTGGCCCGTTCAGCGTCGAAAGCGAGACCGAACTTCTTGAACGCCACGGGATTGATGTAATCGTCTGCAAGAATAGTGGCGGCACGGCGACATTTGCCAAAATCGAGGCCGCTCGCAATCTTGGCCTGCCGGTGATCATGATTGAACGGCCGGGTGCCGCACCAGTAACGCAAGCACACACCCGGGAAGTTATACTTAAAAGCGTTCAAAAGTTTCTTGATGAAAACTAATTTCGCAACATTGCAACACAAACACCACTAGACCGCTTCCGACTTTGATTCAATAATATTCCCAAGGACGGAAATAACCGTCAGAGACAAGTTACCGGCCATAGATGGCGCTTGGCTCATATAAATCAAAACAATCCATGAGTGGGAATATCATGACCGGCAAAGTTGGTTTGCGCGGTAGGCTAATGGCGGCGATTGTCCCCATTGCTCTACTTGCTGTTTGTGCCGCCGCACTGGCGGTTTTTTCTTTTCGTATGACTGAGTCCCAGCAACGGGTCGTCACCGCAGAAGCGATTCCTGCCCTTGTCAACGGGCAGGAGCTTTATGTCAGCAGCGATGCGATCATTCGTATTGCACGCGCGGTTGCCAGTGCGACCAGCCATGACGAAGTTGTTGCTGCGACCGCAACGCTTGATGCTGTCGAAAACCAGATGAATGATCATATTTCCGGTTTGGCGGCATTGGGGGTGAATAACGAGATATTGCAGCAATTCTCGGATCAGACCGGGCAAATGATCGTCAATATCCGCCGTCTGGAAGAGACCATGGGTGGGGTCTTTACCAATCGGGACGAACTTGCGGCCATGCTTGATGAAATCATCCGTGCTGCTGGTGCGATTGAAGTCAGTTCGCGTGAACTCTCGACCAACGCCAACATGACGCTGACCAACAATGCCGGTGAACTTTACAGTCTGGTTGGCAAGGCGGACAGGGAAGGCGAGATTTTTGATCTTCTCGATCAGCTGATTGATGAAGACGCCCTGACCGCACAGAACATGGCCGAGCTTCGCGCATTGGCCCTCAAGATCCCCGATCTGGCCCGAATTGCAAGTTCAGCCACTGATATTGACGGCCTTGATCGTGTCAAATTCTGGTCCAGTCCGATCATCACGCAGATGGGTGCCAGCATTGCCGAAATTCCGGTTGATGACCTTAAGGCCCGTTCGGAAGAAAACTTCAAAACCCTGTCGGCCGGACTTGATCCCAACAGTGAGAAGAACCTGTTTACCCTGCGTCAGCGCGGTCTTGAACAACAGGTTGTCCTTGCCGATCTGCTTGAGCAAACCACAACCATTGCCAATGGTATTGGGGAAACAGCCGATCAGTTGCTGGACGAAATGCGCAGCAAGATTGATGCTGCCAATGCCGATGTCAGCAAGACCATCACGGTTGCCGAAACCGTAATGCTGATTGTTGCAGCGGCGGCCATCATCATTTCAATCCTGATCATCTGGCTTTATGTCCAGCGCAACCTTCTGGCCCGGCTGATTGGCCTGAACAGTGCCATGGACCGCCTGACCAATGGCGATCTGCGCACACCGGTTGCCGACAAGGGATCAGATGAAATTGCGGCCATGGCCCGTGCTGTGGAAACCTTCCGCGAAAACGCGCTTGAGGCCGAAGAACTCCGGGCCCAGAACAAGGCCAACGAGGAACGTGCCGAACAGCAACGTCGTGCTGCCCTTCTTGAAATGGCTGACGGTTTTGAAAGTTCGGTCAACGGACTGGTCTCCGACCTTCTGACCCAGATCACCGAAATGCGCAATGCGGTCGATCATATGGCATCGAATGCCGGTGAAAACGTTGTCCGGGCAACCGATGTCAGCAATGCCTCGCACAATGCGTCGGAAAATGTCAGCTCGGTCTCGTCTGCGACCGAGGAACTTTCGGCATCAATCGCCGAAATCGAACGCCAGGTTGGCAAAGCCGAGGAAGTCTCACGTTCTGCTGTCGAGGAAGCCCGCCGTTCGGATGTTACCGTTCGCCAGCTTTCCGATACGGCCGAGAAAATCGGTGAAGTCATTGATCTGATCAACACAATTGCCGATCAGACCAACCTTCTTGCGCTGAATGCCACAATCGAGGCTGCACGTGCCGGTGATGCCGGCAAGGGCTTTGCCGTGGTTGCCAACGAGGTCAAAAACCTTGCAACCCAGACCCAGCGTGCGACCGAGGATATCAGCCGCCAGATCGACGAAATGCGCACCGTCAGTGCATCCGCCGTCGAGATGATCTCGGCCATCGCAACCACGATCGGCGAAGTCGACACGATTTCAAGCTCTATCGCGGCTGCCATGCGTCAACAGGGTTCCGCCACCGCCGAGATCGCCAGTGGTTCCGAGGAAGCAGCCCGTGGCGTTCGCGATGTTTCGGCAAACATGACCGAAGTTTCCCGTTCTGCCGAGGCCGTTCAGACACTTTCGGGCGATGCCCGTGGCACGGCTGAGGAGCTTCTGACCAAGGCCCAGCGTCTTCAGGAAGAAGCAAACGGCTTTGTCGCCCGCGTCCGGGCAGGTTAATTCTGTTTTTCAACAGAGAAAACCCCTCCGTCGGCTGTCCCGACGGAGGGGTTTTGTTTGGGGCCGCTGATTTTGCAGGGCCTGCCTTCTAGCCTGTATAACCAAACAGGCGGGGCAACCACAGAACCATGTCAGGGATCAGCACCAGCACGATCAATGCCCCGATCAAGGCTGCGACAAATACCCATATTTCACGAATGATGTCGCGTAATGGAATGCCCGTAACACCGTTCAGAACAAACAGCAAAATGCCATAAGGCGGCGTGATGAGACCGATCATGATGTTAATCGTGATCACGACACCGAAATAAACCAGATCAATGCCAAGAAGCTCTGCGGTTGGCAGGAAAAGCGGCACCACGATCAAGAGCAGTGTCGTCGCATCAAACAGACATCCCAGTACCAGAATGATCACATTGATCACCAGCATAAAGACCAGGGGCGACATGTTGGTCGCGGCGAGCTCGTCCGCGACAAGGGCAGGCAGGTTTTCACTTGCCACCAGATAGTTCAGCACCAAAGCCGACGCGATGATCAGCCCCACGACCGAGGTCGATTTGGCCCCGTCGAGCACCAGAAGATAGAAATCCTTCCAACTGACCGACCGGTAAAACAGTGCGGCAAGTATAAGCGCATAAACTGCTGCAATTGCCGCAGCCTCGGTCGGGGTGGTGATACCGCCATAAATCCCGTAAAGCAGGATCACCGGCAACATCAGCGCCGGGAAAGCGCGCATCGTCACGCGCGGAATTTCGCGCAATGGTACGACATCATCACGTTTGAAATCCCGTTTGCGGGCAATCGCGACATTCAGGATCATCAGGACCAAGGCCAGAAACAGTCCCGGCACAATCCCGGCCAGGAACAGATAACCGATCGATGATCCCGAAATCAGCGCATAAAGGATCATCGGGATCGAAGGCGGGATGATCGGACCGATAACGCTCGATGCCGCCGTCAGGGCTGCGGCATAGCCGCCCGGATAACGGTTATTTCGGGTCATCAGATCAATGATAACGCGCCCGATTCCCGCCGCATCGGCAATTGCCGACCCGGACATGCCCGAGAAAATGACACTGGCAAGCACATTGACATGGGCAAGCCCACCACGAAAACGCCCGACAATCGCAATACAAAATGTCAGCAACCGGTCACTGATCGTTCCGGCATTCATGAAATTGGCCGCCAGGATAAACAGGGGCACGGCCAGCAAAACATAACTGTTAAACAGACCGTTCAAGGCCTGTTCAGCGACCAGACCGACATCCTGTCCGGAAATGAACATATAGCCGATTGACGCCGCAAAGGCCGCGATTGCAATAGGCATCCCAATCGCACCAAGCAACAGGAAGCCGCCAAGGCTGATCAAAAAAGCCATACTCATGCCTTTGGCTCCTTTGTCACAAACGGATCACAAAGCGATTGGTCCGGCTGTGTCGGGTCGCCAGCGATTGCCGCAATTTCCTGGCCATAGCTTTTGGCGCGCATCAGACGCCACAAGGAAATCAGGCTCCGGATAATCAGCGCGACGATAAAGACCGGGAAAATTGCATAGACATAGTCAAGGGTGATGCGCGTAACAGGCGCCTTTTCGATCCGCATGAACATGACGTAATCCACAATCACCGGGAATCCGGCAATAAAGGCCGCCGCAATACATCCAAGGCCAAGAATTGCCATAACCCGCCGCCCCCGTGTCGGAGCGGCAAGAAACAGCATATTGAACGATACATGGTCATGTTCACGCAGCAAGAAAGCAGACGTCCAGAACACCAGCCAGATATACAGGATGATGCATAGCTCGACCGTCCAGCCCAGCGGGCTATTGAGAACATAACGCGCAAAAATCTGTAGAAGAAAGGTCCCGAACATCGCGATAAACAATGCCACCGCGATGATTTCGGCACCTTTTTTGAAGGGTCTGCTCAGATCACGCACGATCTAATCACTTCACCGCATTGATTTGTTCAACGATGCCTTCCGGCCAATCCTTGGCAAACTCGCTTTCCAGATAGGCATTCTGGACTTTGGTGCGGAATGCGGCAACGTCAGGCGCGTAAATCGACAGACCTTCTTTCTTGAAGAAATCAATCAGCGACTTTTCGTCTTCAATACGCATCTTGTTGTTATAGGCGGTTGCAACTGCTGCGGCATCCTTGACCTTTTTCTGCTGATCTGCAGACAAGTCATCATAGGTGTTTTTAGCCATCGACAGGAAAACCGCATCGACCAGATGATCTGTCAGAACGATCTGTTTGGTCACTTCATAGAATTTGACGGCCTTGACTGTCGGCAGCGGGTTGTCCTGACCATCAATCGTTCCGGTCTGAAGGCCCGTGTAAACTTCGCCAAATGCAAGCGGAGTTGCATCTGCGCCAAGCGCATTGCCAAGGAACAACCATGCATCGGAGCCCGGCATGCGCAGTTTCACGCCTTTGAGGTCATCCGGGGTGGTAATTTTCTTGTCATTGGCAAGATTAAGCTCACGCGTGCCAAGATAACCGACATCAAGAATCTCGATATTCATGTCATCTGCGACCATCTGATAGAACTTCTTCCCGATGTCGCTGTTGAAAACCTTTTTCTGATGTTCCGGATCACGGATCAGATAACCGGCGGTGAAAACCGACCATGCCGGAATCTGCTTGGCGATATCCTGTGCTGAAATCATCGCCATATCGAGATTACCACGCTGCATTGCTGCGGGCTCTGTACCCTGTTTGAACAGGCTGGCATTGAGATGGATTTCAACATCGAATTCGCCCGGCGCGGTCTTTGCAAGCTCGTCCTTGAAGACGGTCAGCATCTTGGCATGCCAGTCGGACTCAACGGCAGGCGTTGAGATGCGCAGCTTGACCGCGTCCGCCGCAAAGGCAGATGTTGCGCCAATCGCAAATGTGCAAATTGCGGCCGATGCAATTCTTACCAGACTGCGTGCCATGGGTGTTTTGGTCATTGGATCCTCCCTAAAGGACATTAAGTGTCTGTTTTTCTGATGTGTCGTTATTGTTTTTAGGTCTTTCCACAGATGAGAATCAACAACATCTGCACTGACACGACACCTATTGTATAACTAACATGTTAGTGATAGACAACTGTTTCAATACCGATAAACACTGCGCCATGTCAAATGGCTCGAAACAGGAATGTGTCATGCCCGTCACCAAAACAGACAAATTCGGCATCTCGGCTGCGATCACAACGCCCTTTACCAGCACCGGTGCGATCGACACCGATCTGCTGTGCAAACATGCCAAATCATTGATTGCCAAGGGATGTTCATCCTTCACACTTGGCGGGACAACCGGTGAGGGTCCGCACCTTTCGCGTGATGAAAAAGTTGCTGCGCACAAAGCCCTTCTGGCATCGGGTATTGAACCGGCCCAGATCGTTGTTGGCATCATCGAATCCGCACTTGGCGATGCAATTTCCGCCGCAAAAACGGCCGATTCTTTTGGCAGCAAATATGTTCTGGTCACACCACCCTATTATTTCAAAGGGTCCAGTGATGCCGGTCAGATCACCTGGTTCAGACAGTTTCTTGATGCCATCAGCGACACCCGTCTTCAGGTCATTCTGTACCATATCCCGCAGGTTACAGCCGCCCCGATCTGCCCCGACATGATCGCGGCACTGATTGAAAGCCACCCTGCCATGATTGCCGGGGTCAAGGATTCATCAGGTGACTGGGAAAATGCCAAAACCCTGCTCGACCGGTTTGCAGACCGTCACATCCTGATCGGCGATGAACGCATTCTGGGCGCGGCCATTGCGCTTGGCGGATCGGGTGCAATCAGTGGTGTCGCCAACTTTGCACCGGACCTTCTGATCCCGCTTCTGGATGGCGAAACCCCCGATCAGCGTCTGGCACCGCTTGTAAATGCCCTTGTCGAATTGCCGGTGACACCAGCAGTAAAGGCGCTTGTTGGCCACATTACCGACTCTGCCCAGTGGTCACGCGTGCGCGCACCGCTTGTCGAACTGACACAGGAACAGTATGAGTGGATCACAAATACTTACGATACCCTGTTCGTAACCAGGAATGATTGATGAGCGAAAACAAGCGGCAACCAGCAAGACAGAGTCGGCGAAGCGAAGCCTATAACAGCTTCACCGAACATCTTTTGGCCCGTGACATCCGGCCCGGTCAGTTTATTTCGCAACGTGAACTGGTCGAAATTACCGATATGCCGCTTGGTGCCATCCGTGAACTGATCCCCCGCCTTGAGGCGGATGGTCTGATCACTACTGTTCCCCAGCGCGGTATGCAAGTCGCCCATATCGACCTTGATCTGGTGCGCAATGCGTTTCAGCTGCGTATTTTTCTTGAACTCGAAGCAGCCCGGTTATTCACAGTGCAGGCCAGCGACAAGATGCTGGCCAAACTGCGTAAGGCCCATGAAGATGTTCTGGAGTCAGCCCGTGAAAACGGCATCACCCCGGAACTGCTTGAGCATGCCCAGGCGGTGGATTGGTCGCTTCACGATACGATCATTGATTCACTTGATAATGAAATCATTTCAAAGATCTACAAGGTCAATTCCGTCAAAATTCGCCTGATCCGACAGGAACGTTTCCGACTGACAGAAAGCCTGTTGCAGAATGTGATGAACGATCACCTTGCCATTATCGCAGCCTTTGAAAAGCGTGATCCTGAACAGGCCGCAATTTGCCTGCGCCAGCATCTTGAAAATGCACGGGGACGCGCACTGGGTCTGGGAGACCGATAAGGACCGCGCGTAAATCAAGCGCTGCCCCGAAATGCAAAACCCCGCCGAAAACTGGCGGGGTTTTTCGTATTCAAGATCTGGGCTGCCTCAGACAAAGCGGCGGAACTCGCCGGATTTGCGTGGCGGGCAGAACCGTTTCAGATAGGACGGTGCCACGGCTTCAAGGCTATTGGGGGTAATTCCCAGTTCGGCAAAACCCGCCGCACCTTCGGACACGACATTATCGACCTTGAGCAACCGGACCTGATCGGGTGTCATCGGCGGCACCGGCAGGAATTGCAGGAAGAACGCCTTGATCGAGGCCAGCCAGAACGGAACAGGCATCAGAATGGCGCGTTGACGGGTGATACGCAGCATGTCGCGCAGAAGACCCATGAAGGAATAGGTTTCCGGCCCGCCCAGTTCAAATGTCTTGCCCGCAAGCGACGGGTCACAAACAGCTGCGACAAACGCATCGGCAACATCGCCGACATAGACCGGCTGGAATTTCGGGCCACCGTCGCCAAGAATATCAACCTTGCCTTCGCCAAGATCGACTTTCGGCAGACCCGGCGCACCAATCACAGGCAAAATGGGCGAAAAACGCGCCAGCGTTGCGAATTTGTTGAGGAAATTGTCATTCGGGCCAAAGATGACCGACGGACGGAAGATCACCGCATTCGGGAAGACCTCGCGCACGGCATTTTCACCGGCAAGTTTCGATGTCGCATAATTGGCGGCACTGTTTTTATCCACACCAAGTGCGGACATATGCACCATGGTCTTTACGCCACATGCCCTGGCTTCTTCGGCGATGCGTTTCGCGGCTTTTACATGGATGTTGAGGAAATTGTTGCTGCCACGTTCGTACAGAATGCCAAGCAGGTTGATGACGGCCTCGGACCCTTCGATTGCGCCCTTGATGCTGTCTTCGTTGCGCACATCGCAATGGACCGGAACGACCTGACCGAGATAGCCCATCGGTTTGAGCTTTTTGACGCGCTCGAAGCTGCGGGTCGGGACGCGAACGATAAAGTCACGTTCAAGCAGACGCTTGACGATGTGACGTCCGACAAATCCGGTGCCACCGAAAACGGTTACGATACGACGATCCATGCTTGCTTTCTCCTTGCCGATGACAATATGCGCAGAAGACCTTCCGCGAGACATGCCAGCGTTAGATGCCTTCCGGGCCAGTCAGGCCTGACCACCCGGTCGATGTTATCCTGTGGACATTCATATTGTGCCCGAACAGAGAACGATATGAGTGTCCGCAGGCTCTTGGGTTATATACGACGCGTCATGCGGGTCAACAATGCGCCGAGATTAATCAATTTCCTCGCGGGATTCCAATCGGGCCAATATTTCATCATAAAGTGGCGTCAGACCGGCCCGATAATCGGGATAGCGAAGCTTGACACCAAGTTCTTCCTTGATACGTGCGTTCGAAACCCGCTTGTTGTCTTCATAAAAACTTGCTGCCATCGGGCTGAGCCTGGCGGTGGCAAAATCTTCTTCTGCTGGCGGATCTATGCCAAGCATCCCGCAGGCATAAACAATCACGTCCTGGGGCGGGGCCGCATCATCATCGCAGACATTATAGGCAGCCCCGCAATCGGGGCGCTTGATTGATGCCAAAACGGTCTGGGCGATGTCTTCGACATGGATACGCGAAAAAACCTGACCGGGTTTGATGATTCGGCGCGCACGACCGGCACGAACAGTTTCAAGGGCATTGCGGCCCGGCCCGTAAATCCCCGCCAGACGGAAACTTTGCACGCATAATCCATGACGACGGCCCAGATCAAACCATGCCTTTTCCGCAGTCACCCGACGTCGACCGCGCTTGCCGCTAGGCAAAAGTTCGTCTTCTTCGCTGACTTCTGCGCCGTCACGATCCCCATAGACACCTGTCGTCGACAGATAGCCAATCCATGTGCCTTCGGGCAATGCCGCAAGATCATTGCCATGATGATGGATCACCGGATCCCCTTGCCCGCCGGGCGGGGCAGAAACCAGGACATGGGTCACCCCGCGAAGGGCGGTTTTGATATCGGCAACCGGTTGATCATCGCCAAAAATAAACGGCTCGATCCCGTCTGCCTCAAGCTGTTTCGCCTTGTCTGCATTTCGGGTGGTTCCGGCAATTTTCCAGCCTTCGCCCTGCAATTGATTGGCAACCAGACGTGCGGAAAAACCCAACCCGAAACAAAACAGCTTATTGGTCATATAGGCACCTGTATCTTACGCATGATCTCATAATGCGCACAGTAACGGCGCGGACGGCGCGATACAAAACCTTTTGGTCTGCTCCGGAATTCGGTACCGCACAGCCGAATGGATCAGACAATCATTATCTTGCCGTTTTCATCCTGTTTTTTGGGGCATCGGGGCATTCAGGCATGGCGGTGCGGGGGCATCATCCCCTATGCTGTCGGCGACCCGGTTTTGCCAGAAACGGAGCTTTTGAAACCATGTCACATCTTTGCGGCCGATCCACATTTGCACGCGCGACAGGCGTTCTTCTGCTGGCGGGGTTTGCTGGCATCTGGACAGCACCGGATCTTCATGCCCAGACGGACAGCAACGGCACCCTGACGCTTGAGGAAAAGCAGCAATATCAGGACTGCATCAAGCTGGCCCAGCTTAAACCCGAAGACGGTTTTGAAAGTGCAATCGCCTGGCGCGACATGGGTGGCGGCGAGCCGGCACGGCATTGCGTTGCGGTCGCACTGATATCGCTTGGCAAGTATGAAGAAGCCGCAACCAGACTGGATGCGCTGGCCAAGGACAGCACCGCCGAGCCGGGGGTTGTCGCCGGGATGCTGGCACAGGCCGGACAGGCATGGATGATGGCAAACAATCTTGAATTTGCATGGCGCGATCAAAGTCGTGCGCTTGAACTGGTGCCCAACAACCCGCAGCTTTGGGTTGATCGCGCCATGGCGCTTGGGCTTGCCGGGCAATATTGGGATGCGATTGATGATCTGAACAAGGCGCTTGATCTGCAACCCGATCAGGCAGATGTCCTGATTTACCGGGCATCGGCCTGGCGGATGCTTGAAAGTTATGACCTTGCCATGACCGACATTGACAATGCGCTCAATCTTGAACCGGGGAATGTTCAGGCACTTTTTGAACGCGGAAAGCTTTACCGGATTGCCGGGAAAAACGATCTGGCACGTCGTGACTGGCTAAATGTCATAGAAAATTCAAACGGAACCCCTGTCGCTGATGCGGCAAAAGCGAATATAGAGAAGATGGATGTTCACACCGGATCAAACTAGGTTTGCTGTGGTCAGTTTCCTTGTATATGTCCGGTAGAGAATCATACCGGATTTTGACCGAACACCATTTTGGGGGACGTAATGCGTCGTACGCTTGCCTTGACTGCCCTTGCCGCGTCTGTCGCACTTGTTTCTGCTGTCTCTGTGGCACAGGCACGTGATCAGGTTCGTATCGTCGGCTCGTCGACAATCTTTCCGCTAACCACCAAGGTCGCGGAATATTTTGCCAAAACCACCGGTCAACCGGCTCCTGTTGTTGAAAGCACCGGTTCTGGCGGTGGCTTCAAGCTGTTTTGTGGCGGGATCGGGGAACAATATCCCGATATCGTTGATGCATCGCGTCCGATTTCCGGTTCGGAAACCGCAATTTGTGCGGCCAATTCGGTCCGCAATATCAGCGAAATCAAAATCGGCTATGACGGCATCGTTCTTTTGGGATCGCGCGAAGCGCCGACCATGGAACTTACTGCCCGCCAGCTTTATCTGGCCCTTGCCCGTACCATTCCGGTCAATGGCGCCAGTGTGCCCAACCCCAATGTCAAATGGTCTGATGTCGATCCGTCATTGCCGAATTTGAAAATCCGCGTTTACGGCCCGCCGCCGACCTCGGGCACCCGCGACCTTATGGGGCAGCTTTTGCTCGATAAGGGCTGTTCAACCTTTGCCGATATCGCAAGTCTTGAATCATCCGATCCTGACAGCTTCCGGTTGCTGTGCCGAACCATCCGCGAAGACGGGGCCTATATCGAGGCAGGTGAAAATGATCGCCTTGTCATCAGCAAGCTTGAAAAAGACCCGACCTCCTTTGGGGTGATGGGCTTTAACAATCTTGAACGGAACCGTGACAAGCTTCAGGGCATCACGATCAACGGCATCGGGCCGGATTACGAAACCATCCTTGATGGCAGTTATCCGGGGTCGCGTGCGCTGTATCTTTACGTCAAGGACGACCATGAACAGCTTGTCAGGTCGCTCAATGCCTTTATCACGACCTATGTTTCGGAAACCGTGATTGGCGCAGAAGGTCTTCTTGTCGATAACGGTCTGGTGCCGCTGACCGATGAAGAACGCCTTGAAACAATGGCAGCATCGAAGAAGTTTGCTGGCAACTGATCAGTCAGAAGCCGGATCAGAATTCAAGCGGCCGGGCATCAGTCCGGCCGCTTTGCCATCCAGACCTGATTGGTGGCATATTTGGGTGGACTGCCCTTGAAATCAGAAAATTCCGATATCGAAACAAACCCGGAAAGTTCCAGCATCAATCGCATTTCGCTGCGCGTCACCCAGCGCAAATGATGCCAGGCGTCTTCGCGCCGAAGAACCACGCCATCCGGACCGACTTCCTCGAACCGCCAATGTTCGCTAAATCGCTGGGTCAGGGGATCGTTGGTGCGCTCCATCGCCGTGATCCGCAATTGGCTGTCTGGCTTTCCGACCCCGTCGGGCATCGGAAAGATCGGCAATTCGACAAAATCGGGATCGCCTTCGGGCAGGCAATAACGCAAATCAGGATCCATCAGATCAAGTGCGATGACCCCGCCGGGTTTGAGATGGGCAAAAGCCCGTGCAAGGGCACGGCGCTGATCATGGACATCGGTGATTTCCTGAAGCCCGCGAAATGGGATGATGACCAGATCAAATACCCGGCCCAGATCAAAGTCACACATATTGGCGGGATGCCAGACAAGATCGGGATATTTGGCACGTGCCTGATCAAGCATCGCCGGGGACAGGTCCAGTCCTTCGACCGCAATATCAAGATCGGCAATCGCGGCACTGATGCGTCCGGTGCCGCAACCGAGCTCAAGCACGCCAAGCGATCCTGCAAGGCTTTTGGCAAGGCGTGTATAGAATGGAATGGGATCTTCGAAAATTTTGCGATCAAGATCAGCGCGAAGATCGTAACTTGCCGTATTTAGCCCACCGACCGGATAGAATTCATCAAGATTGGATGAATTCGTCATTCAAAATCCAGTTCCGCATAGTGACTGGATGGCGGGAAGCTGGCCTGACGATCAGCCAGAATATCACGCATGGACGGGCGGCTTTTGATCCGCATATACCAATCCTTGGCGCGCGGATGTTTGGACCAGTTGATATCGCCCATATAGTCGATCACGGAAATCTGTGCGGCAGCAGCAAGATCAGCCATGGTCAGGTGATCCCCGGCAAGCCAGTTCCGGCGTTCAAACAACCAGCCGATATAATCAAGATGATAGGCCGCATTGGTCCGACCGGCACGCAGCACCTTGGTATCGGGGGTGCCGGTGGAAAAGAACCGTTTCAAAAGCTTTTCACCAAGCAGATGATCGGTGACCTCGCGGTTAAACTTACCGTCAAACCAGGCAACAAGACGGCGGATTTCGGCGCGTTCCTTGGGGTTTGAACCCAGCAGCTTGGGTTCCTCGTCAGAAATCTCGTCGAGATATTCGCAAATCACGGTCGAGTCACACAGAACCGTTCCGTCCTCATCCTCAAGCACCGGGACTTCACCGGCCGGATTGAGCAACAGAAACTCGTCGCGCCGTTCCCAAACCGGTTCGGCTTTCAATTCGAAATCTAGTTTTTTCTCGGCCAGAACCAGGCGCACTTTGCGCGAATATGGTGAAAGCCAAAAATGATATAACTGACGCATAAACGTGAAGATACCCGACCAAGGATGAACGTTTTGCAAAGACCCGCCAGCGGTGTTCAGATATTGGCAAAACGGCAATTCACACAGTTCATTTCAGAACCGGAATTGCAAAATCTGTCAAACCACGCAACAGGACGGAAGTAAAGGCCTTCAACGCAAATGTCGTGCGATTTTCACGCTTTTGACAAGACTTGCGATCAGAAACCTGAAAGCGGTGCTATTTGCCGCGGCTTTTTGCCAGTTCAAGCAACCCGTCAAGGTCAAGACAGGCCTCAAGATGGTCGGCCAGTTCATCAAGGGCGGCGTCGACTCCGGCATCGAAACTGCTTTGGCGCGGGTCATTATCCCCGCCAATCGCCGACAGAAAGCCGTGACGGAACGCGTCACTGCCAAACAGCCCGTGCAGATAGCATCCCAACACCCGGCCATCGGCACTGATCGCGCCATCGGGGCTATCAAGCCCGTCAAGTGCCAGCCAGCCCCGCACGCGGTCTGGTCCCTCGGTCTGGCCCATATGAATTTCATAGCCGCTGACCGCGAACCCGCACTCAAGTGGCCCTCGAACGGCGTCCGATGTCGTGACGCCATCGGTTTTGCGCAGTGTCTTGTCACCGGCCATGACGGTCTCGACATCCAGAAGACCCAAGCCCGCCTCGCTTCCCGCTTTGCCTTCGACCCCGTCAGGATCATGGACCATCCGGCCCAGCATCTGATAGCCGCCGCATATCCCGACGACAAAGCCGCCGCGCCGGTGATGGGCAAGAATGTCGATATCCCAGCCCTGTTCTTTCAGGAAACGCAGATCCGCCATGGTCGACTTTGAGCCGGGCAAAAGCACCAGGTCACAGTCGGCAGGGATCACCTGACCGGGTTTGATCACCAGAAGGTCGACATCATCCTCGGCCGCCAGCGGATCAAGATCATCGAAATTGGCAATGCGCGGCAGATGTGGCACGGCGATCCGGATCACGCGCCCGGATTCTCCATTATCCTTGGCATGGTTGTCCTTCGCCGCACCATCTGCGCGGCGCTGATATTTGCCCGCCTTTTCAAGGGCCACGCCATCTTCGGCGGGGAGCTTATGCGCGCCCTGCCAATATGTTGCGATACCGTAACTTTTTAGCCCGCATGCCTGTTCGATGATGTCGGTTGCCGATGCAAACAGCGACACATCACCGCGGAACTTGTTGATCACATAGCCCTTTAGCCATCTGCGATCATCTTCGGACAAAAGTGCATGGGTACCGACGATGGATGCGATGACCCCGCCGCGATCAATATCGCCCACCAGAATGACCGGGACTTTCGCCGCCTCGGCAAAGCCCATATTGGCGATGTCAGCCGCCCGAAGATTGACTTCCGCCGGTGACCCGGCCCCTTCGACAAGGACAAGATCGGCATCGCGCGCCATCACCTCGAAACTTTCGATAACCTTGGGCAAAAGATCACGTTTGAGACGATAGTAATCGCGCGCCTTGGCACTGGTCAGGACCTTGCCCTGTACGACAACCTGCGCACCGATATCACTTTGTGGCTTGAGCAGGACCGGGTTCATATGGACCGTGGTTGGAACCCCGGCAGCACGGGCCTGAAGCGCCTGCGCACGGCCGATCTCGCCGCCATCATCGGTGACAGCGGCATTGTTGGACATGTTTTGCGGTTTGAACGGGCGCACGCGCAGGCCACGCCGGGCAAAGGCGCGGCACAATCCGGCAACCAGCATGGATTTACCGACATCAGATCCGGTCCCCTGAAGCATCAGGGCAGGAACAGATTGCACGTTCATTCCGGTTTCAAAACTTTCACCTTGTTCCCCAATAACGGCGATATCGCGCCAGATTGATCAGAACTCGACACCGATCTGGGCTTTGATGCCCTGTTCGCGGAACGGGTGCTTTATCATGGTCATTTCGGTCACCAGATCAGCAGCCTCGATCAGGGTATCGGGCGCGTTACGGCCGGTAAGGACAATATGCTGATCGGGAAGCTTGTTTGAAAGCGCTTCAAGCACATCGTCAAGCGGCAGAAAATCATAGCGCAGAACGATATTGATCTCGTCAAGGATGACCATGGCAAAGCCTGGATCACGCAGCATTTCCAGCGCCTTGTTCCAGGCTTCACGCGCCAGTGCGACATCCTGCGCACGGTTCTGGGTTTCCCAGGTAAAGCCATTGCCCATGGCGTGGAATTCGCAAAGATCGGGGAACTTTTTAAGCAGCTTTGCCTCGCCGGTTTCCCAGCCGCCCTTGATGAACTGAACCACACCGACCTTCATGTCATGGCCGACACAGCGCATCGCCATGCCAAAGGCCGAGGATGATTTGCCCTTGCCCTTGCCGGTATGGACAATGATCAGGCCCTTTTTATCGATCTTCTGGGCCATCATCTTGTCGCGCGCAGCCTTGATTTTCTTCATTTTTTCATCATGGCGCGCGTTGATATCAATGTCTGGCTGGCTTTTATCGGTCATGGTTTCATCCCTTTGAAGTGCGCCCCCACAATGCGGCGAAAGCGCATGCGGGATCAAGGGCAGTTTTGCGGTGTTTGATCAAGCTCAAGCCCGGCAATCACACCCTGAAAACCATGCTTGCGGGCTGCCGGGCAAAACAGGGCCGGATCCGCCCCCTCTTCAAAATATTCCACGGCAAAGACCGGCTTTCCCTGTGCAATATAGGGATCAAATTCATCCATGAAGCCAAGCCGGAATGCCGATTCAAGCAGCGCAAAATCCATCCGGTCCACCAGATCATCGACAAGTTCGGAGGCATTTTTCTGTCCGATGGCAAGACCGCGATCATGGGCCAGATCAACCAGCCATTCGACATAGCGCACCTGATCTTCACGTGTGAGCTTAAATCCCGTTGTCCTGTTTGACTGATCGGCTTCGTAACCGTCAATATTATCGGGTTCTACCGCCAAGAATCCCTTTTGCCGGCACCGGTCAAACCGGGCCGTCATGATATCGGCAAAGCGTTCATAATGGCCGATATCAAGCCAGTATTCGCCGTCCCAACCCCAATAGGCATTGCCAACCACATCCGTCGGGAACTGATGATAATCGTCGCGCCAGTCTTCAAGTGCGCCGACATTGATATAGCAAACCGGATAAAGTCCCGCCTTGCGCCATTTCGCCACCTGAAGCGCGGTTGTTTCATCAAGATCAGCACCAATCACAGCAATGCTGGCCGGATCGACAGCAATTTCACCCTGCAGCTGCCAGTGAAAAGCCCCATGAGGCACGGAAAACCATCCATTGTTTTCTGTGGCCCGCGCATTTTGTGCCACAGGCATCAGACAAATGGCGACGCCAAACAGGCAGAAGACAAAGGAAAACAATCTTTTCGCGTCGTTCATTGATGGCCCCGGAATATGACCGCCTCACTTTGCCCGCCCGCGGCAAGCAAGACAACCCTTACACCCCAGGACCATGCACACAAGAAAAGGTGCGGCCCAAAGACCGCACCCTTCTGCTGCCATTGGCAGCATTCCCCACCCACAAACCAAACTGTCTTTCCGGAACGATATTTCCTTAGCAGATCGTGCCTTCGCGCGGTGACAGACCAAGATCACCGGTGACAAGATCAGCCCACTTATCGGGTTCGCGCATATCGATATTGCGCAATTCCGGGCGCCGCATCCGGGCCTTGTTAAACAATTGCAGACGATCACCTGGCGACATGCGTTTCAGCCGCATCAAGGCTTTGCGCACGGTTTCATTGTGCGATGTCACCGGGGTCTGGAAACTGTGTTCGACGACCTCAAGCCTGCGTTCAAGCCAGTCGCGGCTGACAACCACCTCTTCGATCAGGGCCCTGAATTCCCGGACCACCGGAAAATGATCAAGGGCCACATGGGCAACCGAAATTGCCGTGCGCCAGACCTGACGTTCGACACCTTGCAGGTAGCGCCAATAAATCTGAACCTTGGCATCAATTTCGAACCGGGTCTGGTCCGGGCCGGGCAGATGATGGGCAAGTTCTGTCATGCCGGCATGAAATTCTTCAAAGCTGACCGGGCGATGCTGGCCGTTAAAGCGTTCACGTACGTCAAGAACGGCGCGAATGGCCCCGCGGGCCGGGCGATAACGCCCCTGTCCGTGCGTATCTGCCCGCAACCAGTCGGGCATGTCACAATCTGCAAGCAGGAAGTCAATGATATCTGCGTGCCCTTTGTGGGCAGGCAGGGGAGTTTGCAAATAGTCAGGCAAACGAACGTTGGTCTTGTTCTCCATCGCGGCCTCCTATCTTTTCGATCGTCCTGCTTCCCGTGCTGACGATCCGAAAGGTGTGCCCCGTCCCTCACAACTTATTAACAGTTGGTTAATCGAGATATGGTGCGAAAACGTAACGTTTCAACTCCTGACAATGTTCCCTTGGTAAATTTCTTGTGAATCCCGTCAGTTAGTCGACCACACCTATGGGCGGTCCATCAGTTCGGTGGCAACGCTGTTGCGGCGCGGCTGCCAAAGGCCGCGTTCGATTGCTTCGCGCAGGCGATCCCGAATGTCGCGCAGGGCATCTGGGTTGTACTGTTCGATAAAGTCGCGAACCTTTGGATCATCAAGATAGGCATCATAAACCAGATCAAAATGATGATCAGCCACACAACGCGCCGTTGCCGCAAAGGCAAACAGATAATCCACTGTGGCTGCCATCTCGAACGCGCCCTTATAGCCATGGCGCATCACGCCATTGATCCATTTGGGATTGACCACACGGGCCCGGACCACACGGGCGATTTCTTCTTCCAGCGTGCGGATTTTGGGGCTTTCGGGGCGGGAATGGTCACTATGATAAACAATGGGCTGTTTACCCGACAGATTGCGCACCGCCGATGTCATTCCGCCTTCGAACTGATAATAGTCATCGGAATCAAGCAGATCATGTTCACGGTTATCCTGATTATGGACAATCGCATCAACATTCGCCAAACGGGTTTCAAACAGCTTGCGCGCAGCAATGCCCTCGGCCCCGTTCCCATAGGCATAACTGCCCCATGCCAGATAGGCATCGGCAAGATCGGCTTCGTCTTCCCACAGCTGTTCGTCGATCATCGCCTGCAAACCGGCACCATAGGCACCGGGCTTTGATCCGAACACGCGGAAACCGGCCTGCTGGCGGGCCTGATCGGCATCCATGCCCTGATCACTTAGTTTTGCCGTCTCCCGCGCGATACGCGTGGCAATCGGGTTGATGTCCTCAGCTTCATCGGCCTGATCGGCCACCGCGCGTACTGCACTGTCAAACAGGTCAATCAGGCCCGGAAACGCATCGCGGAAGAACCCAGATATGCGCAAGGTTACATCAACACGCGGACGGCCCAAAAGCGATGCCGGCATGATCTCAAACCCGGTCACACGGCGTGACGCGCTATCCCATGTCGGACGGACCCCCATAAGCGCCAGGGCCTGGGCGATATCATCGCCCCCGGTGCGCATGTTACTGGTTCCCCAGACTGAAAGTCCAAGCGCACTGGGCCATTCCCCGTGATCCTGCACGTGCCGTTCAAGCAGCAATTCTGCCGATTTCCATCCCAGTTGCCAGGCCGCTGGCGTCGGGATTGTGCGGGTATCCACCGAATAGAAATTACGTCCGGTCGGCAACACGTCGGGCCGTCCGCGGGTTGGTGCCCCCGATGGTCCCGGTTCGACAAACTTGCCCGAAAGGCCGCGCAGAATGCCGGAAATCTCGGCCGCACCACAACCGGTTACGGCCGGGCGAATATTTGTTTCGATATCGGAAATAACATCATTCACTGCATCCCATGCCGGATCGGCAGTGAGGGTGCCATTGACCAGATCACGGGCCAAAAGTTCGATGCGTTCGACCGTATCACCCGTCGTGCGCCAGGGTCCGATATCCTGATCATCATAGGCGGCAAGAATATCGGGCTTGGCACCGGGCCAGAATTCAGCGAATGCGCAATCAAGCGGGTCAAATTGCGGATCGGCAAGAATATCCCTGGCGATTGCCCGATGCAGCGATGCCTTTGGTCCCGTATCAGCACCGCGTGGCAAGCGCGCCAGCGCGACCAGAAGATCGGTCAGAAGATCACCCTCAGGGGCCTTTCCAAAGATATGCAGGCCATCGCGGATTTGCAGTTCCTTGAGCTCGCACAGATAGTTATCAAGCTTGGCCAACGCGCTTTCTTCGTCTTCACCGGCTTCGATCCCACAATCCCGATCAAGGCCAATGCGAATGGCAAGCTCAAGAATATCGCGTTTGAGGATCACCAGACGGCGCGGATCGACCGCAGCAGCGTCATAATATTCGTCCACCAGTGCTTCGAGATCCTTGAGCGGGCCATAGCTTTCCGCCCGCGTCAGGGGCGGGGTCAAATGGTCAAGGATCACGGCCTGTGCCCGGCGTTTGGCCTGCGTGCCTTCGCCCGGATCATTGACGATAAAGGGATAGAAATGCGGGGTTGGGCCAAAGACCGCCTCGGGGAAGCAATCCTCGGACAATGCCAGTGACTTGCCCGGTAACCATTCCATGTTGCCGTGCTTGCCAAAATGAATGATCGCATCGACGCCAAACACATGGCGCAGCCAGATGTAAAAGGCGAAATAGTTATGCGGCGGCACCAGATCGGGCGAGTGATAGCTTTCAAGCGGATCGATGTTATAGCCACGCGCAGGCTGCAACCCGACCACCACATTGCCCATCGGCAGGATCGATAGCGCAAAGCTGTCCTGATCGGACAGATAAAACGGATCGGTCTTCGGGTCGCCCCAGGCATCCGTCACCTGATCCCGAATGGATTTTGGCAATTCCTCAAACGCGGTCCGGTATTTTGCCATAGGCAAGGTCACACGTATGTCGCGTCCGGCAAGGGATTTGAAATCGTTGGTCGGTCCGGCCTTCACCGCCGAAATCAGGGCGTCGCCATTATCGGGCACATCGGTAAGCTCATACCCCCCTGCCTGCATGGCACGCAGGGTTTCAATCATGCCAGCCGGGGTATCAAGCCCGACACCATTTCCCAGACGGGCATCCTTGTTGGGATAGTTCGCCATGACCATGGCGATCTTGCGGTGCGGGGCATCAGTGGTACGCAGCCTGATCCAGTTGGCGGCAAGTTTGGCCGTGAAGGCCACGCGATCTCGTACCGGGATATATTTGACCAGATCAATCTGCGTCAGGTCATCCTTGCCCGCCGATCCCTTGAACGAAATGGCACGTGCCAGAATACGGCCGTCAACTTCGGGCAGTGCGACATTCATCGCAATATCGCGCGCGGCAAGCCCGTTGACGCCGCCCCGCCAGGCACCTTCACTACCCCCTGACAGCACCACCTGAAAGACCGGCGCATCGACCGCATCAAACGGCCCGTCAAGTCGTTCCGACCCCGGAACAGATAGCGCAAACCCGGTGGTATTGAGGATCAAATCCGCGGATGTTTCCGATAACCAGTCACTAACCAGCGCACTTGCCACCGGGTCCTTAAGACTGGCGACAAAAATTGGCAATGGATTGAGATGGTTGACACAAAGTTCTTCAACCAATGCGTCAATTACGTCGAGATTCCCGGCCTGCACGAGGGATCGATAGAAGATTATCGGTGTAACCGGTTGATCTTTAACCCAGTTTGACCGGATTTCATCAAGATTTGCGTGGGATTTTCCCGGCCAATAGCCACCCGCCTTGACCAAAGGGGCGGCTGGGGACCAGTTCCAGCTCACATTTACATTTAACTTTTCATATATAAAACGAAGTAAATTCTCGGAATTTTGCGGGCCACCTTCAATCAGATAGCGCCAGATATGCTGATATTCACTGCCTCTGAGCGTCGAAAGCGAAAGCAGTTCGGCATCGGGTTGATCATCACCCGGCAGCAGAACCAATGGAATGTCCCTGGCGCGCGCCATGACAACCAGTTGCTCGACGCCATATTCCCAATAACCGCGCCCGCCCAGAATGCGCACAATGATGAATTTGGCATCGCTTAATACATCATCGACATACAGATCGACCGACATATTGTGGCCAAGCTGCAAAAGGCTGGCCAGACGCAAGGATGGAACGTCATCACCAAAGGCATCCATCAACCGCGCCTGCGCCCCGGCAAGACAGGCAAGCTCGGACTCGGCAGCAGACAGGATCACGACATCCCCCGGTTCCTGACCAAGGTCCACCGCCTCGCTGCCATCGGTAACCATTCCGGGCTGAGCTGCCAAAAGATGCATTTGAAATTCCGTCTTTTACGTCGTCAAAGGCATCGATACCGGATGCAAAACACCCGGTATCGATCAGATTGATCCGTCTTTGGAAAGACGGCCTCAGGCCGCCTTGATCGCGGTCTCGATGGCGGCGCGATCCAGTCCATGCAGACCGATCACCACCAGCTCGGAGCGGCGGTTTTCCGTTTCTGCCCACGGTCGATCAAAGTAACGCTGGAAACGTTCGCCAACACCCTGAACCACATGGCGCATCGGCTTGCCGGGGATATCAAGGAAACCCTTGATGCGCAGAACATCAAACTGGCGGACAACATCGACCAGGCGCTTTTCCAGGGCAGCCGGATCATTGACCGCATCAAGCGACACCACAAAGCTTTCAAAGTCATCGTGATCATGCTCATGACCATCGTCGTGATGGCTTGGGCGGCTATCAAGGTCATCTTCGGCAGCGGCACCAAGCCCCAGCAGAATGGCATTTTCAACGCGGGAATGTTCGGTTGCGATGATCTTGACCGACGGTCTTTTCAGCTCTGCCCGAATGTCGGCTTCGACCTTGGTGCGTTCTTCGTCGGTCAGAAGATCGGTTTTGTTCAAAACCACCATATCCGCGCAATGAAGCTGTTCTTCAAACAGTTCTTCAAGCGGGCTTTCATGGTCAAGATTTTCATCAGCCTCGCGCTGTGCCTGAACCGCATGATGGTCATGTGCAAACAGACCGTCGCGCAGGGCCGCGCCATCAAGAACCGCAACCACCCCGTCCACGGTCACACGCGACCGGACTTCCGGCCAGTTAAACGCCTTGACCAGCGGTTTCGGCAAAGCCAGACCAGATGTTTCAATCACGATGTGATCAGGCGGTGTTTCGCGATCAATCAGCCCGCGAATGGTCGGCAGGAAATCATCTGCAACCGTGCAGCAAATGCACCCGTTTGCCAGTTCAACGACATCATCCTCGGCACAACCTTCGATGCCGCAGCCATTGATGATGCCACGATCAACACCAAGATCGCCAAATTCATTGATGATCAGGGCGATACGTTTGCCATTGGCATTTTCCAGCATGTTGCGGATCATGGTTGTCTTGCCCGCACCCAGAAAACCGGTGATAACCGTTGCCGGGATTTTTCCCAATTGCGCCATCTTATAAATCCTTAAAAATCAATATATTAACTTGTTATTTGACCTGCATCGGGATGCCTGCGACCACCAGTGTCACCCGATCAACCAGTTCAGCGATGCGTTGATGCAACCGTCCGGCATGGTCACGAAAGGTCCGCGCCATTGCATTTTCCGGAACAATGCCGAAACCGACTTCGTTTGATACCAGCAAAACCGGAATCTTCAATGTCGGGATCAGTTCGCAAAGCTGATCAAATTCCGCATCAATGTCGCGATCTTCAAGCATCAGATTGGTCAGCCACAAGGTCAGGCAATCAACCAGAACCGGCTTTGCGCCCGTTCGGTTGCAGGTTGCAAGCGTGCCACAAAGATCAAGGGGTTCCTCAATCGTTTGCCAAAGATCGCCGCGCGACTGTTTGTGAAGGTCGATGCGGTTGGCCATTTCATCATCCCATGCCCGACCCGTCGCGACATAAATCCCGCCACCGGCATGATTGATGATGTTTTCGGCAAACCGACTTTTACCCGATCGTGCACCACCAAGGATCAGGTGCGTCCCGCCAAGCGGGTCATTTTGGGTCATTGTCTGTTCCTCGCCATGGCCTCCCACCGAGGCCCGATTGCGTCGCCACCGGTTTTTGACTGGTGACACCTTCGGCTGGTTTCCTGGCTGCGGGCATGAAAGCAATCCGCCTTCCCGGTTTCCCGGTGGCTGATGAACGACCTTGCGTCCATCTGGATCACCCAACCCGATACAGTTGCGGGGGCAGCATCGGCATCGCACCGATTTCCCATCACCGAACGGTGCGCCGAACCTAACAGGTTTGGTTCCGAACCCAAAGGGCATTCTCCAATTGGCGAAGCACCCTAATCGAAAGGTCAGTATTTGTAAGAATTGTCTTCTTGAGGGGAGCCCTCCTTTAAGAGAACATAATATTATCACGCTGGAATTAGAGTGAGACAAAATCACCTTCCAGTGGGATCGCCGGGACAAAAACCATCATAACCCGGTGTGCCACAGAAAAAATGTGGCAACTGAATCTTGGGGTTAACTGGAATTTTTCATAATCAGATGGCAGTTTCTGCACAACTATCGAAAATCCGAAAACCGAACACGCCAAGCTGGGTTACATCGTCCCGAAAGGATATGTGGCTTGGCTTGCTTGAACGTTTGAACTCTGAAAATCGCGCGTTTCAGACCTTTTTGCACGAATATGCGACGGATTCAGAGATCACGCTTTCGCGACGTGATGTTCGCAACATCTTTGCGCTTGATGCCTCCAAGGGCGTGATTGGAACCATTATCTGGTCCCATTCCCGAGGCATCCGTGTGAATGCATTGTCGCTGCTTGTCCGCGACCTTCCGACATTGATTACCCTGATGTCGATTTCCGATTTCGGCGAAGAGGAACTGAACGAATTGCTGGCCCAGCCGGGCATTTCGGTTCCGACCGCAAGCAAGATGCTCTCGGCCTGCGGCAAGACCTATTGCGGCATGCCAGCAGCCATTATCGACGACAATGTTATTCAGGTGATTGAAAATACGGCATTGTCCGAAGATTTTCCGAATGTTGCCAATTTGCGCAACAAGTCGCGCAGCCGTCCGATGCCCTATTATGAGGCCTATCTTCAGGACGTGACCGCGATCTGCGAAAAGTATGACATTTCGGCAGATCTACTCGATCGATATCTGGCCGAACAGGCTTTTGACGATCTTTCCCCAAAAGCAGAACTACAATCGGCCTGAACGCGACCATCCGGAAATCGATCCGGCCAGAACCAGAAACGGCATCATCTCAAACGGGATAGATGCCATTTCTGGTTCTGCAGGACCGAGATGGTGACACCACAGTTTCCGGTTTTAGTAAGTTTGATTAACACCGGTGATCCGCCAGCCGGGCTGATCAACCCCGTCAATATATTCAAGCTTGGTCAGGCTCAGCGTATCAATATGAAATGACAGGGCCGCCTCAAGCGACAAGCCAAGGGCATTGGCCATGATCGCCCGGATCGTTCCGCCATGAATGACCGCAACGATATCGCGCCCGGTCCAGTATCGGTTCAGACGATTGAAAATCGGACCAACCCGGTCGACCACATCGGCGAAGCTTTCGCCATTGGGTGGTTGCTGACGGGCGAAATCGGTCCAGAACTGCGTGGTTTCACCTTTGGGAAGATCATTCCAGTGCTGCAGCTCCCACGCGCCGAAATGCTGTTCGGAAAAGCCGCTTTCGCGCGTTGGCACAACGTCTTCGTCAATAACTTCCTGAAGCTTGAGCGCGGTATCAAGAGTCCGGGAAAGATGACTTGTGACCCAGACCGCATCGCGCGGTAAATGGCGGGCGACTGCACGTAATTTCTTTTCATCAGACAAATCAGCGGGCATGTCGTTGCGGCCGTAAACCAGACGTTCCGGGTTCTCGACCGGGGCATGTCGCACCAGCCACCAGCGCGTTGTTTCAGCTTTGATCATATATTCCTCAGACCAATCGGACTTTGGCAATGAAGGATCGCAAACACCGTCATCTTACCATCATGCCATGGTCATCGCTGCGATAAATCCGATACCGGCAAACAGCTCGGCACAGATTTGCGTTGCGCCCAAAACGTCGCCTGTTTGCCCGCCAATCTGCCATTTGGCAACCAGCCGGACCAGACAAATGGCAAGGGCAACGCCGCAACTAACCGCAAGCGTTGCAACAATGCCGGAAAGGACGAGAACAATCGCAGCCGCAATCGCAAATCCGATCAGGATCGGCAGCCCGTCAGGCCGTCCCGCCCCCTTGCCCAGACCAGTATCGCGCGCCGGGGGCAGGATACGCATCATAACCGGTATGGCGGCACGTGAAATTACCGCGACAACCAGGAAAATAACCGCCCCCTGGCCCATATCCGCAGCCGCCATAATCAGGGTCAGACGCAATGCCAGACCAAGTATCAAGGCAACCACGCCATAAGCACCAACCGTACTGTCGCGCATGATTTCCAGTTTGCGAGCCTGATCGACACCACCGCCAAAACCGTCTGCGCAATCGGCAAGACCGTCTTCATGCATGGCCCCGGTCAATAGCACCATGGACGCAACTGCAAAGATTGCAAATATGACCGCATTTCCGGTCAGGTAATGGGCCAGCATGGCAGGAAGCAAAGCAAATCCGGCCAGCACCAGACCAACAAGCGGCCAGCACCAGACCGATCGTGCAATCATGACAGGACGAAAGTCATCAATATGGTAAACCGGCACCCGGCTCAGCAAAGCCATGGCCCGCCAGAAGTCGGTCAAAACAGACGTATCTGCGATGGTTTCGCGGCCAAATTCCTTTGACTTCGCATCCGGTTGATCTGTGCTTTGCATATTTGTTTCGTTTTGGTTATGATCTTCGGGCACCGTCAAATTCCGATATTCGAACTGGCATTCTGTTGCACATGGGCCTAGTTTGAGGCCGATTTCCCCGGCGCCTGTCATCCTGCCATCTGATGGAAGCTGCCCCGCACCGGGAAACCAGAAACCTGATGAACAGCAAGACGCACCATTTGATTGGTTTCTGAACCTAGTCCTTACCATCTCAGAAGCCAAGCGGAACACGCTTTCGACGAAATGCCGCCAGCCGGAGACCAATATGTTCAATGCCAAGCACCCGCCCCAAAACCTTGATGAGATCCGCACCCTTCTGGCTGAATTGCCCGGTGTGGATAGCGACGCACAGGCAGCGGTACTCGAACGCGAACCGACCCTGACCAAGCCGGCCGGATCGCTTGGGCGACTGGAAGAATTCAGCTTGTGGCTTGCAGGTTGGCAGGGAACATCGCGTCCGCGCATGTCGCGTCCACGCGTTACGGTCTTTGCCGGAAGCCACGGTGTGGTCGCGCAGGGAGTTTCGGCCTTTCCGCCAAGTGTGAACCAGCAGATGGTCGAAAACTTCATCAATGGCGGGGCGGCCATCAACCAGATTTGCAAATCGGTTGATGCGGAATTGCGGGTGATGGAAGTTGCCCTTGAAATCCCGACCAATGATTTCAGCCAGGAACCGGCGATGGATGATGAAGGCTGCGCAGAAGCCATGGCCTTTGGCATGAGCGCAATCGAAAAGGGCCTTGATCTGTTTGTTCCGGGTGAAATGGGGATTGGCAATACCACCGCGGCCGCCGCAATTGCACATGCGCTTTATGGCGGAACCCCGGCCGAATGGACAGGCCGGGGCACCGGGATTGATGATGCCGCACTCACACTCAAGACCCGCGTGGTTGGCGATGCCATCATCCTGCATAAAAACCAGATGCATGACGGGCTTGATGTGTTGCGCTGTGTCGGCGGTCGTGAAATCGCCGCCATGGCCGGTGCGATTATTGCTGCGCGTTATTCACGGGTGCCGGTTTTGCTTGATGGCTATGTTTCCTGTGCGGCGGCTGCTGTTCTTGCTGCGGTGCGCGCTGATGCGCTCGATCACTGCCTTGTCGGTCATGTTTCAGCCGAGCCGGGGCATATCCGCTTGCTCGACAAGCTTGGTAAAAAGGCCCTGATTGATTTTGGCATGCGCCTTGGCGAGGGATCAGGTGCCGCACTTGCCATCCCGCTTCTGCGTTCGGCAGCCGAATGCCACAACAGCATGGCAACCTTTGCAAAAGCCGGAATTGACGGCAAGGAAGAGGCGTAAGCTTTTCCAGGCGATGCGATAAGTGATGTTATCGACAGGATAGCGCCGGAGGCAACCGGCGCTATTTTTTTGTCCGCTCGCTCATCAGGTGCTCGACATGGCGGCCCTGGAACATGGTGATATTGATTGAATGGCCAAACTTGATGGCCCGTTCATCATCGCAACGGCAAAGAATCACACGCGTATCACCAGATTCAGCAACCGCAGCCCGCATGGCTTCGCGATGCTCTTCGTCCATGCTTTCCATCTCCGGGTCCCAGATCATCTTGATCATATCAACGCCAAGCTTGTTGCGGTTGATATAGGGAAGCGACAGATGGCTGATACCATCAATACAGATGCGATACCCGCGATCACGGCAAAAATCACGCGCGAAGAAGAACGCACCCAGATCGGCGAAAATATCGATCTTTTGCAATTCAAGAACAATGGTGCCGCGCTGACCGGCTTTGACATTGCTGTCAAAGGTCAGGAAATCAGGTGACAGCAAGGTCGACACATTGAGATTGATACTGACCGAACCGGTCACGGATGCATCATTGGACCGCGTCAAAAGCGACAGCATGCGACGATCAAGAATTTCCGTCAGATGCTGGAACAGCCACCGGTTCGACAGAACATTCACATCGGGCAGGAGCGTTTCCTGCAAATCCTTGATTGAAATGAACAATTCATGGAATACCGGCGTCGGGTTAGCATCGCCGACCACAGCACAGATCGCCTGACGGCGCATCAGATTGGACAGATCGGCACGACGCAGGGATTCATCAATACGGCCAAGAATTTTAGGTGTCAGCGGCGCACGATCATCCCCATAGTCCGGGTGATCGTTATGGCGTTCTGCTGCCTTGCTGACGACGCGAGGCCGGTTGGCGTTTGATCGCACCAGCATCTGGGTCAGATGCAGGAATTCCTTATATTGCTGACCGACATCGAAATAGTCGGTGAAAGTGGCCGGTGCGCCGCTTTCATCCTTGCCATCGCTGATCAGTGGATCATCATTAAACAGGAACTTAAGCCGGAAAATGACGGCATTGACCTCGTCCATTTCCGCGGCATCGAAAATGAAAATCAGATCCTGATTGGACAGGGTAAAAATGCGGCCGGTGACTTCCGGCACGATTTCTTCAAAGGCAACAATCGCCGTGCGGATATGGTGATCACGCCGGTTGAATGCCTGTAATTTCGAAAAATGCACATGGATAGCACCAACACCGTCCTTGCGCCGCTCAAGGCGCCGTACATAGTCGACGAGAAAGGCCTCGGGTGATGGAAGTGAGCTATCAGACATTAATGCAAAAACCAGATTATTGTTTTATCGGAACCAATGCCGATACCAAGCCCGTTTCATAATAGAGCCTGTCGATTAACAGGTTATGTATTTATCATTCATATCTATTGAAACCAAACGTGAAAATCGGACATTTTCAAACATCTGGCGAAAAGATAAGTCGTAGCTTTCCGCCATCCAAGCTGCTAGTTTCAGCCCGATTTAACATCTGAGCGATAGGTCAAAGAACGATATGTGGCGACGCAAACGCATTCTGGTAACGGGTGGTGCAGGTTTTCTTGGTTCGCATCTGTGTGAACGTCTGCTTGAAGAAGGCAATGACGTCCTTTGTGTCGACAATTTCTATACCGGCACCAAAGACAACATTATCCACCTGCTTGAAAATCCGCATTTCGAACTGATGCGTCATGATGTGACCTTCCCGCTCTATCTCGAAGTCGACGAGATTTATAATCTGGCCTGCCCGGCATCGCCGATCCACTATCAGCACGACCCGGTCCAGACGACCAAGACGAGCGTGCATGGTGCGATCAATATGCTTGGCCTTGCAAAGCGGGTTGGTGCAAAGATTTTCCAGGCATCGACCAGCGAAGTCTATGGCGATCCGGAAGTACATCCGCAAACCGAAGATTACCGTGGCAATGTCAACCCGATCGGTCCGCGCGCCTGCTATGACGAAGGCAAGCGCTGCGCAGAGACCCTGTTCTTTGACTATCACCGCCAGCACGGCCTTGATATCAAGGTTGCCCGTATCTTCAATACCTATGGTCCGCGCATGCATCCACAAGATGGCCGCGTGGTTTCAAACTTCATCATTCAGGCACTTCAGGGTGAAGACATCACCATCTATGGAGACGGCGAACAAACCCGTTCCTTCTGTTTCTATACTGACCTGATTGAAGGCTTCCTGCGTCTGATGGCGACCGATAAATCAGTGACCGGCCCGATGAACCTTGGAAACCCTTATGAAATCACCATTCGCGAACTCGCAGAACGTGTGATTGACATGACGTCATCGTCATCCAGGCTGATCTTCAAGGATCTGCCGGCTGATGATCCGCTTCAGCGTAAACCCGATATTACCTTTGCCCGCAATACACTGGGCTGGGAGCCGAAAGTAGCACTGGAAACCGGTCTTGGCTCAACCATTGAGTATTTCCGCGATCTGATTGTGAAACACGGTTAAGACGACTTACTGCAGGATTTTGACGCGCGATGGATATCAAAGCCTTTTTCGATGCCGAATTTGACGAGCATCTTGATCTGGTCAACAAAACCCGCGAAGCAACCCGCGATGCGTTCATTGAACTGGTCGAAATCTGTACCGATGCGCTGAATGACGGCAACAAACTGCTGTTTTTCGGCAATGGCGGCTCTGCGGCCGATGCCCAGCATATCGCAACCGAATTTACGGTTCGCTATATCCATGATCGTCGCGCCCTTCCGGCCATTGCCCTGACCACCGACAGTTCGGCATTGACCGCAATCGGCAATGATTTCGGGTTCGACTACCTGTTCTCACGCCAGATCGAAGCACTCGGCAACCCCGACGATGTTGCAATCGGGATTTCGACATCGGGCAACAGCAAGAACGTCAATCTTGGGCTGGCCAAGGCCAGGGAAATGGGACTGATTGCGACCGGCTGGACCGGGAAAACCGGCGGCGATATGATTGATCTGTGTGATCCGCTGATGATTGTGCCAAGCAACACCACGGCACGCATTCAGGAAATGCATATCCAGCTTGGTCAGATGCTGGTCGGTGCCCTTGAGCACACCCTTGGCCTGACCAAACGATAAGTTCGCCTGACACCTGATTTATAAAATACTCAGACAGAATAAAGACGCAAAGCATGACCGATCTTAGCCATCTGGCCCGACAGGTAGAACAACTGACCGATGCCAAAGTTCTGTGCATTGGCGATGTCATGCTTGATCGCTTTGTCTATGGATCGGTCAACCGTATCTCGCCCGAAGCCCCGATCCCGGTAATCCGGGTCGAACGCGAAAGTGCAATGCTCGGCGGTGCGGGCAACGTTGCGCGCAATGCCACAGCCCTTGGCGCGTCTGTTCAGTTTCTGACACTTGTCGGGGATGATCTGCCGGGTCGGGAAGTCATGGAATATGTTTCCAGTGACAAGGGTGTTGAGCCCTATATCCAGACCGAACGCAATCGCCCGACCACGATCAAAACCCGCTATATCGCCAGCGGACAGCAATTGTTGCGATCTGACAACGAAACCACATCCGATATTGCCCCGGCGACAATCAGCAACCTTTCAGCCCTTGCAGGGCAGCTGGCACCAGACGTTGAAGCGATCATTCTGTCTGATTACGGCAAGGGTGTTTTGCACGCCGACGTGGTTGCCGCCGCCATCAATGCGGCACGCAAGGCCGGGAAGCCGGTCATTGTCGACCCGAAAGGCAATGATTACAGCATCTATCGCGGTGCCACCGTGGTCACGCCGAACCGCGCCGAAGCACAGGCCGCGACCGGCATTGCGGTTAATAGTGACGAAGATGCGATTGCTGCGGCAACCAAAATCATCACCGAATGCGGCATTGATAATGTCCTTCTGACCAGAAGCCAGGATGGCATGACCCTTGTCACCAAGGGGGGTGAGGCCATTCACCTGCCAACCGAGGCCCGCGAAGTGTTTGACGTATCAGGCGCGGGGGACACGGTGGTTGCCTGCCTTGCCTCGGCCGTGGCGGCGGGATCAAGTCTTGCCGATGCGGCGCGCATTGCCAATGTTGCCGCCGGTATCGTGGTTGGTAAAATCGGCACTGCGATTGTCTATCCTGATGAGCTGGTATCGGCCCTGCACCACCATGATCTGATGATTGGCGAGGCCAAACTGATGCCGCTTGATCGTATGGTGGATCGCGCAGAACGCTGGCGTCGCAAGGGATACAAGGTCGGCTTTACCAATGGCTGCTTTGACCTTTTGCACCCAGGCCATCTCAGCCTGCTCCGACAGGCACGCGCAAATTGCGACCGCCTGATTGTCGGGCTTAATTCCGATGCATCGGTCAAACGTCTCAAAGGCGAAAGCCGCCCGGTTCAGTCCGAAGCTGCCCGTGCTGCTGTTTTGGGATCCCTTGAAACAGTCAGTGGCGTCGTGATTTTCAGTGAAGACACACCGATCAAACTGATCGAGGCGATCAAGCCTGACATCCTTGTCAAAGGTGCCGATTATACCATCGACAAGGTGGTGGGTGCCGATATCGTGCATGGCTATGGCGGCAAGGTGGTTCTGGCCAATCTTGAAGACGGGTTTTCAACCACCTCGACCATTGCGCGCATGAATGACGGCAAGAAATAAGGTCTGACTTTCAGACGACCTTATGGAAAGGCTTTGACGTCATCGGGCCATGGCCCGATGACCAGGTCCGGCCAGATTTTCTTCCAGCGCACGACTTTCGCCTCATAGACCTTGCGGATTGGCAAAACCGGATTGGGTATAATCTGGCCTGACATCGCGGCCTCCAGCCCAAACGGGGCATAGATGCGAAAGCTGCCATTTCTGTCTTTTCGCAGTCCGATTGCCGTTGTCTGATAGGCAAAACGGTCGATCCCGTCGCTGGCATAATGGACCGGGCCATAGTCAAAACCGAACTTTTCCGGATACCAGATCGGCACGCGCGCCTGATTTCGGACTTCAATGCGAACTGGCAAATCGGCAAAGAGTGCCGCGGCTTGGGAAATCACCCGATCTTCGGCCTTCCAGTCCGTATCGAGATCGAAATAAAAAATGTCGTAATCGTTGATATCGGCTTCCGACTGCCGTCCGGCATTCAGGTTCCAGATGGTTTGCGCCAGACACCCGGCGGTCAGCCACCAATCGGAAAAGCTAAGTGATCCGAACCGACCCAGGATTTCGCCATTGAACCGGTTTTGAAGAACCCCGTTTACGAAGTCTGCGCCGAGAACACACTGGTCAATGAGTTGCCCCGAACTCATAACCCGACCCAGAGAAGCTTGATCACAACCGGCCAGGCCGCATTGATCAGGCAGGCCCCGGTATAAAGCGACAATGCCCGGTCGATGTCCGAGGCCGTTGCATCACGCCGCCCCGATCCGATATAGGGGTCATCAACGATCTCGTCGCCATATTGGCGGGGTCCGGCAAGGGCAAGATCAAGCGCCCCGGCAAAGGCTGCTTCCTGCCATCCGGCATTTGGGGATTTATGTTTGCCTGCATCGCGCAAAAGTGTCTGCCAGGCGGCTTTGCCACTGGTCTTTGCCCCAAGAACAGCGGCCAGACAAATCACCCCCCCGGCAATGCGGGCCGGAATGAAATTCACCACATCATCAAGGCGCGCAGCAAAACGCCCGAAATACAAATAACGTTCGTTGCGGTGACCGATCATGGAATCAAGGGTATTGATCGCCTTATAGACGCAAATGCCGATCGGACCGGCAACCACATACCAGAAGAGTGGTGCGACAACACCGTCCGAGAAATTTTCAGCACAGCTTTCAATTGCGGCCCGGCTGACACCGGCTTCATCAAGCTTGTCCGGATCGCGCCCGACAATCATCGAAACCGCCTTGCGCCCGCCAGCAAGCCCGTCTTTCCTGAGCGCTGTCGAGACGGCTTTGACATGCTGATAAAGCCCCTTTTGGGCAATCAGAACTGCGACCAGAAGAATTTCAAATCCCCTGAAGACATCCCCCAGCGTCGAAACCAGCTGAACCACCCCGCCAAAACACCCGGCTGCGGCAATCACCGCCAAACTTGTTACAATCCCGCGAACGATCAGATCAGCATGGCTGCGACCCGGACGGTTAAGGCGGGCTTCAAACCACGCAATCAGGTTGCCAATCCAGATAACCGGATGAGAAATGCGCGAAAACAGCCAGGGGAAGTCGCCAAAGATGGCGTCCAACACCAGTGCCAGCACCAGTACTGTGAAAAGTGGCCCGGAAAACCCGGAAACCGGAATAAGAAAATCGACGAGATCAGGTTCCATCGGCGCAATGTGCGTCCTGCACAGCCAACCGTCAATGCCAATGACAAATCCTGTGGATAAGTCATTCTATCAACAAGACGATTTGCCATTCCCGATCCGGTTTGCTAGAACATTTTCATACGATTTTTAATTTCATCATACTAACAGGTCAGTGACCGAAGTTTCGGTCACATAAGACACCCCTTGCGATCACCAGCCAGATAAAGACATCCCCATAGCTAAACGCCCCCTACAACATCTTCGATATCAACAGATACCCTGCCCACAATAAGTAGTATTTTCGCCCCCGATGTGGCCTGCGATCCATCTTCTGTTACCTGCCGCTTGCATTCCGCAGGCCAATCGGTGAAAACGGGGGTGGCATCGGGTACCGCGATGGCAAAAGCATCGCGAAGAACACCAAAAGAGAGACAAAGGAGCAGCCTTTTATGTCCCCCAAAGGCGCAGTAATGATTTGCGGCCACGGTTCGCGCGACGAACGCGCCGTTTCACAGTTCAACGCCATGGTTGAAACGATGAAACAGACCCATCTGGCCGACTATGATGTCGAAAGCGGCTTTCTCGAATTTGCCCACCCGATCCTTCGTGACGGCTTTGAAAAGCTCAAAGCCATGGGCCACAAAAAGATTTATGCCCTTCCGGGTATGCTGTTTGCTGCCGGTCACGTCAAAAATGACCTGCCAAGCGAAGTGAACAATTTCGCCCATGAAAATCCGGATATCGAAGTCCTGTTTGGCCGCGATCTGGCCATTGATCCCAAACTTCTGAGTGCGGCCAAAGACCGTATCGAGGAAGCGATGGCCGATGCCGATGACAGCGTATCACGCAAGGAAACGCTTCTGATGGTTGTCGGGCGTGGCACCAACGATCCGGATGCCAATTCAAACGTCTATAAAGTTGCCCGCATGCTGCAGGAAGGTATGGGCTTTGGCCGTACCGAAATCAGTTATTCCGGCGTTGCCCATCCGCGCGTCAATGCGGGTCTGCGCGAAGCGATGAAACTGGGATACAAGCGCGTCGTCGTCTTCCCCTATTTCCTGTTCGCCGGTATCCTGATTGACCGCATCTATACCCACACCGATGAAGTTGCCGCCGAATTTGGCGATGTTGAATTCATCAAGGCAGGTTATCTTAAAGACCACCCGATGGTGCTTGAAAGCTTTGCCGAACGCCTTGCCGAGATCGACACCGGCGACAACAATATGAACTGTCAGCTGTGCAAATACCGCGAACAGATCATCGGCTTTGAAGGCGATGTTGGCACCCCGCAGGTTGGCCACCACCACCATGTGATGGGGATCGGTACGGACGGACACAGCCATGGTCATAGCCACGGCCATCATCACCATGGTCATGGGCACCATCATCATGGACACGAACATGGTCATAGCCACGATCACAGTCATGACCATGATCACGGGCACAGCCATTCCCATGATGACGTGAATAAATCGACCGGTTCCTGACCGGTCGATCCTGGGATTCTGAAAGGCGCGGCAATGTTTGACTATCTGCGTGATCCGCAGGAAATCTATGCCAAAAGCTTTGCCACCATCGAGGCCGAGGCTGACCTTGCGCGCTTTTCAGATGACCAGCAGCCTGTCGCCATCCGCATCATACATGCCTGTGGCATGGTCGAAATGGCGGCCCGGATCGCCTTTGGCGGCGATCTGGTCGGTTCAGCAACAGCTGCGCTAAGATCGGGAAAACCCGTTCTCTGTGATGCGGAAATGGTCCGCCAGGGCATCATTTCCCGCCTGTTGCCTGCAGAAAACAAGATTATCTGCACCCTGAATGACGACACGACCCATGACATTGCCAACCGGCTCGGCACAACCCGGTCAGCCGCCGCAGTCGAGGCATGGGCAGATCATATCGAAGACGCAATAATAGCCATCGGCAATGCGCCTACGGCCCTTTTCCATGTGCTTGAAGCCATCCATGACGAACGTCTGCCCAAGCCCGCCGCCATCATCGGCATGCCGGTCGGGTTTGTCGGCGCGGCTGAAAGCAAGGATGCGCTGATTGACCATGCCGGGGATATTCCCTTTGTCACCTTGCGCGGTCGATTTGGCGGCAGTGCTGTGACGGCAGCAACGGTCAATGCTTTGGCTCGTCTGGCGCGCGATGACGCGACCACCCCCGATGGCACCCTTGATCGCAGGAACGGGGGCATGCCATGAACGAACAAGCCCCGCTCAAGGGCCGCATCACAGTCATCGGGATCGGTGAAGACGGTTATGACGGCCTGTCGCCGATGGCCCGCAAGATCATTGAAAATGCCACCGTTATCTTTGGCGGTAGCCGCCACATTGCCATGCTGCCCGGATCAAACACCGCCACCCTGAACAAATGGATCACCCCGTTTGAAGCCAACCTGCCGCTGATCGAGGATCGCCTTGATCAGAACCCGGTAGTTCTGGCCAGCGGTGATCCGATGTATTTCGGGGTCGGCAATACACTGATAAAATATTTCGGACCCGAACCGATATATGCGATCCCGTCGCCATCAAGCATTTCTCTGGCGGCATCGCGCCTTGGCTGGCCATTGGCGGAATGCGATGTGATCACGCTTCATGGCCGTGATCCGGAAACCTTGCGCGCCCATTTGCGCCCGCATGGCAAACTGATTGCCCTAAGTGCCGATGGATCGACCCCGGCACTGGTCGCGGTCATGCTGTGCGAAGCAGGCTTTGATCAAAGCCGCATGTCGGTGTGTGAACGGCTTGGCGGTCCGGAAGAACGGATCACCACCCAGACGGCCCGCACCTGGCAGTCCACCGCCACATCGATGCCAGACGTCAAGGCCGTCGATCCGCTTAATCTGATCATGATTGATCTCGAAGCCGGGCCAAAGGCCAATACGTTACCCATGGGACCGGGCTTGCCCGATGATGCCTTTATTCATGACGGCATGATCACGAAATCCGAAATCCGTGCCCAAACCCTGTCATCGCTTGCACCCTTTGCCGGTGGCATATTGTGGGATCTGGGGGCCGGGTGCGGTTCGATTTCCATCGAATGGATGCGCATGCGCGGTCAGGCGGTTGCGATTGAACGCGATGCCCAACGCTGTGCAATGATCAGGAAAAATGCCCTGCGCCTTGGTGTCCCCGGACTTGTGATCGAACAAAGCACAATTGAAGACGCAATCATGTTTGCCGATCGCCTGCCGCGACCCGATGCCATTTTTATTGGCGGTGGTATCAGCAGCAATGGTTTGCTGGATGCCTGCTGGGACCTGCTTCCGACCCATGGGCGGCTGGTCGCCAATACGGTCACGCTTGAAGGCGAAGAAAAATTATTACGTTTCTATAATGAAAAAGGTGGCACGCTGTCGCGCCTGTCGGTATCCCGACTTGTCCCGCGCGGCACGTTCAAGGGCTGGAGCAACCTTGCCCCTGTCACCCATTACCTCGGAGTAAAAGCATGAGCAGTGCGGACCTTCCCGCAGAGCGCCTTCCGGTTGCCGGAACGGCCTATGGGCTTGGTATCGGACCGGGCGAGCCTGATCTGATCACGCTCAAGGCCTATAAAATCCTGCAACAGGCGGATGTGATTGCCTATCCTGCCCTTGAAGACGGCGTCAGCCTTGCCCGCCAGATTGTCGATCCGCACATTCCCGAAGGCCGGATCGAAATTGCCATCCGCATCGAAATGGGCAAAACCGCCGACCCGGTCTATGACGCCGCCGCGATTGAAATCGGCAAGCATCTGGCTGACGGCAAAACCGTTGCGGTACTTTGCGAAGGTGATCCGTTCTTCTATGGCAGCTTCATGTATCTGTTTGGCCGTCTGGCCGAGGCCGGCTATCCGGTCAAAACTGTTCCCGGTGTCAGTTCCATGATGGCCTGTGCCGCACAGCTTGGCGCACCACTGGCCGCCAAGAATGACGTATTGCAAGTCATTCCCGGCCCGCTGGATGCTGATCGTCTGCGCGCACAGCTTGCCAATACCGATGCAGCTGCCATCATCAAACTGGGCCGCCATTTTGCCAAGGTGCGCGACGTGATCAACGAGCTCGGCCTGACGGACCGGGCGCGTTATATCGAACGTGCAACCCTGGAAACACAGAAAATGGTGCCGCTTGGCGATCTTCCGGTCGATGCCAAGGCCCCTTATTTTTCCATGATCCTGATCCACCGTCGCGGAGACGCATGGCGATGACCGCCCAGAACAGCTCGAACAGCCCGGCATTGCCGACCAACCCGATCGCCCCGATTGCCGTCATTTGCCTGACGCAGCGCGCCCTTCCGACTGCGCGCAAGATCGCATCGAACCTTCAGGGTGCAAGTGTCCATGGCTTGCGGACCCGCGTGTCGGTCAAGGACGTTGATGTTGCCTTTGATGATACCATTGCGCATCTGCAACAAACATTCTCGTCTGATCATGTCATCATCGGTGTCTGTGCCGCAGGCATTCTGATCCGCGCCCTTGCGCCGCTTCTGGCTGGCAAGTGGCAGGATGCCGCCGTCATTGCCGTTGACGAAGCAGGCGATACCTTCATCCCGCTTTTGGGTGGGCATCACGGTGGTAACCGGCTGGCCCGCGATCTGGCCGAACGGCTGGGCGGCAAGGCCGCAATCACCACCCCGGGCGATGCGATGCTGGGCCTTGCCCTTGATGAACCGCCTGCGGGCTGGAAACTGGGCACACCCGAAACGGTCAAACCGGCCACGGCGGCCCTTCTGGCCGGGGCCTCTGCCCGGATTGAGGTCGAAGCAGGATCGGCGGCATGGCTGACCAACAGTGCCATCGCCCAAAGCGAGGATGGCAGTGTTCTGATCACCGCCACCGCGCGCGAGGGGGCTGATGATGACACCATCAGCGATGGTGCGGAAACCGCAATCACCTATCACCCGCCTGTTCTGGCCCTTGGGGTTGGCTGTGAACGCGGCTGCCCGGTTGATGATCTTTATGACCTTGTGATGGAAACACTGGCCGGTCAGTGCCTGAGCCCCAAGGCAATTGCCTGTGTCAGTTCCATTGATCTCAAGGCCGACGAAGCTTGCGTCCATGAACTGGCCCGCCGCCTTGGCGTTCCGGCCCGGTTCTTTGATGCCCAGACCCTTGAGGCCGAAGCACCGCGTCTTGTCACGCCATCCGATGTGGTCTTTGCCGAAACCGGCTGTCATGGTGTGGCCGAGGGGGCCGCTCTTGCCACCGTCGGGCCAAACGGAAAACTGATCGTCCCCAAACACAAAACCGGGAAATCCACCTGTGCGGTTGCGCTGTCACAGGACGACATCATTCCTGACACCATCGGCACGGCACAGGGCAAATTGTCCATCGTTGGCATCGGTCCGGGGCAGATCGGCTGGCGCAGTCCCGAAGCCACTGCTTTGATCGGACGTGCGACCGATATCGTCGGCTATCAGATGTATCTTGATCTTCTGGGATCGCTGATTGATGGCAAGGCATGCCATCATTCCGATCTTGGTGCCGAGGAAGCCCGTGCGCGCCACGCCCTTGAACTCGCTGCCACTGGCAAGGATGTTGCCCTGATCGGGTCGGGGGATGCGGGCATCTATGCACTGGCAACACTGGTGTTCGAATTGCTGGATCGTGAAGATCGCGCGGACTGGAACCGGGTTGCGGTTCAGGTATCGCCGGGCATTTCCGCCCTTCAGGCCGCAGCATCGCGCATTGGCGCACCGCTGGGCCATGATTTCTGTGCGATTTCGCTTTCCGACCTTTTGACCCCGCGTGAAGATATCCTGCGCCGCCTCAAGGCCGCAGGCGAGGGAGACTTTGTCATTGCCTTCTATAATCCGGTTTCCAAGCGCCGCCGTGATTTGCTGGCCGTGGCCCGTGATATCCTTCTTGAACACCGCCAGGCTGACACGCCGGTTGTTCTTGGCCGTCAGCTTGGCCGCCCGGACGAGGAAATAACGGTCGTTCCGCTTTCGAAACTGGAGGTCGACATGGTCGATATGCTGACCACGGTTCTGGTCGGATCAAGCAACAGCCGCCATATCACCCGTGGCGAGAATGAATGGGTCTATACGCCGCGCGGCTATGCAAAAAAGGGCCCGGATGCGGCCAAGGCCCCGGTTCATAGCAGCACTGACACTTCCAGAAACGACACTTCCAAGAAAGGCGGCGCAGAATAATGACTGTTCATTTTATCGGTGCCGGTCCCGGCGCCCCGGACCTGATCACGGTACGCGGTTTGCGTCTGATTGAAAAATGCCCGGTCTGTCTTTATGCGGGATCACTGGTGCCCGAGGAAATCGTCACAAGCGCCCCCGAAGGTGCCCGCGTGATTGATACTGCCCCGATGAATCTTGATGAAATCATCGCTGAGATCGAGGCCGCCCACGCCAAGGGTCAGGATGTGGCGCGTGTCCATTCAGGTGATCCGTCGATTTATGGCGCAATCGCCGAACAGATCCGTCGTCTTGATGATCTTGGCATTCCCTATGACATTACGCCGGGTGTTTCAGCCTATGCCGCAACCGCAGCCGAGATCGGCGCAGAGCTGACCCTTCCCGATATTTCGCAAACCGTGATCCTGACCCGAACCGCCATGCGGTCATCAAGCATGCCTGAAGGCGAAAGTCTTGCCGAACTGGGCAAATCACGCGCGACACTGGCAGTCCATCTGTCGATCAACAATCTGGCCAATGTGGTGCGCGATCTGACCCCGCATTATGGCGAAAACTGCCCCGTGGTGATTGCCTATCGCGCGACCTGGCCCGATCAGAAATATATCTTCGGGACCCTTGGCGACATCCGAGCCAAGGTCAAGGGAAGCGGCATCACGCGTACCGCCCTGATCATGGTGGGCGAGGTCTTTGGCCGCAAGGATTTCACCGATTCCCGGCTTTATGCCGCCGACCATACCCACGTATTACGCCCGGCAAAGGCGTAAACCGGATCGGGCGGGTGCAAAACCCGCCCGTTTTTTGTACAAAGCCCCTATGCACCAAGTTCATTTTTTCAGCACAAGAGAATTTTGCCGAAAAATCTGTCATTTCAACCCTGAACATCCTTGACCGCCAAGCCCCGCCACGCCTTTAATCGAAGGGTAATAAAGGGGAGTATGCATGTTCAACGAGATGACAATGGATGACCAGGTCCGCGAGCCATATCGCGCACTGGTTGACTGGATGGAAGCAAACGGCCCCGAGGTACTCGAACAAAAGCGCCTTGAAGCTGAAACTCTCTTTCGAAAAATCGGCATTACCTTTGCCGTCTATGGCGAGGGCGGAGACCCGGAACGGTTGATTCCGTTCGATTTGATCCCGCGCATTTTCACCGCAAGCGAATGGCGCAAACTTGATCGCGGCGTCAAACAGCGCGCACGGGCGCTCAACACGTTCCTCTATGACGTCTATCACAATGCCGAAATCATCAAGGCCGGGATCATTCCCGCCGATCTGGTGTTCAAGAACGACGCCTTTGAACCGGCTGTGATTGGCATTGATCCCCCGCGCAAGGTCTATAGCCACATCGTTGGTGTCGATATCGTGCGCACCGGGCCCGAAGATTTCTATGTGCTTGAGGATAACTGCCGCACCCCGTCTGGCGTGTCCTATATGCTTGAGAACCGCGAAATCATGATGCGCATGTTCCCCGAGCTTTTCAAAAACCTGCGCATCGAGCCGGTTGAAAGCTATCCGGACATGTTGCTCAAGACGCTCAAAAGCATCGCACCGCCCAAATGTGACCGCGAACCCAATATCGTCGTGCTTACACCCGGTGCGATGAACAGCGCCTATTACGAACATTCGTTCCTTGCTGACCAGATGGGTGTTGAACTTGTCGAGGGTCAGGACCTGTTTGTTTCCGACGACCGGGTCTATATGCGGACCACCCGCGGCCCGGCACGGGTCGATGTGATCTATCGCCGGATTGATGATGCCTATATCGATCCGCTGTGTTTCCGACCGGATTCTGTTCTGGGTGTTCCCGGACTGATGAATGTTTATCGTTCGGGCGGGGTTGCCATCTGTTCGGCACCGGGGGCCGGTGTGGCCGATGACAAGGCGGTTTATACCTATGTTCCGGACATGATCCGGTTCTATCTGGGGCAGGAACCGATCCTTAATAACGTTCCGACATGGAAATGCGGCAAGCCCGATGATCTGAAATATGTTCTTGAACATCTGGGCGAGCTGGTCGTGAAGGAAGTTCACGGTTCGGGTGGCTATGGCATGCTGGTCGGTCCGGCATCAACCCAGGAAGAACAGGCGGCCTATGCCGAACGCATCAAGGCCGATCCGGGTGATTTCATTGCCCAGCCAACGCTTGCGCTGTCTGCCTGCCCGACCTTTGTGGAAAGCGGCATCGCACCGCGCCATGTCGATTTCCGGCCTTTCTGCCTTGTCGGGGATGACATCCGTCTTGCACCGGGCGGTTTGACCCGCGTTGCCATGCGTGAAGGATCGCTTGTCGTGAACTCGTCGCAGGGCGGCGGGGTCAAGGACACCTGGATCATGAGTGATTAACAAGGGAAAGGGTTGAAAGATGCTTAGTCGTACCGCAGACAACCTTTTCTGGCTGTCGAGATATGTCGAACGGGCCGAAAACATGGCCCGCCTGATGGAGATGGGCTATCGCATGGCGTTAATGCCTGCTGTTGGCGATGGCAACCGTTCGGAATGGGAATCGGTTCTTTCGGCGTCCGGATGTCTTGCCGGATATGATCCTGATGCACCGCTGCGTCAGGAAGAAGTCGCCAATTACCTGATTTTCAATCGGGATAACCCGTCTTCGATCATCAATTGTTTTGAATATGCGCGCGCCAATGCACGTGCCATGCGTACCGCGATCACCGCAGAAATGTGGGAGGCGCTTAACAATGCCCTGATGGAACTTCGCCGTCCGTCGATGCATAATCTGGCCAAGAACGAGCTGCCGGAATTCATCGACTGGGTGAAAAAGCAGGGGTCACTGTTTCGTGGCGCAACTGATTCCACCATCCTGCGCAATGACGGCTATGACTTTATCCGTCTGGGCACCTTTATCGAACGGGCCGATAACACTGCCCGTCTTCTGGACGTGAAATATTACGTGCTGCTGCCTGAAACCAGCATGGTTGGCGATGGTGTGGATAATTATCAATGGACCACAGTTTTACGTGCGGCATCGTCACTGCGTGCATTCCACTGGGTTTATCGCGATGATTATTCCCCGCATCGCATCGCGCATTTCCTGATCCTTAATCCGTTCAGTCCGCGATCATTGGCCCATTGTGCCGAACAGATCACACAGCATCTGGAACGGCTGGCGCGTCATTATGGTCAACGCCATGACGTTCATGGGCAGGCGGTCGAGATGTATTCGCTTCTGACGCAAAGTGCGATGGACGAGATTTTCTCGGAAGGTCTGCACGAATTCCTCACTGACTTCCAGATCCGCAACGGTGCGCTTTCAAGTGCCATTGCCGAAGCCTATTATTTCGGGGGGCAGTAAGATGCGTCTGACAGTCGAACACAGAACCCATTACCGCTATGAATCCCCGGCCCGTCATGTTGTGCAAAGCCTGAAGCTGACACCGGCACAATTTGAAGGTCAGAAAATCCTTAACTGGTCGATCACTGCCGAGGGTTGCCTGATCGGGACGGAATTTACCGACGGCAATGGCGATATCATCAGCACATTGACGGCAGGCGGACCGGTCGACGAGATCGAGATTGTCGTACGCGGCGAGGTCGAAACCACCGACACCGCAGGCGTGCTTCGCGGTCACAAGGAACGGGCCTTTCCGACTGTTTTCCTGCGCTCGACACCGATGACCAAATCCAGCGCTGCCATCCGCAAGCTGGCCGAAAAAGTCGCCAAAAAGACCAGGGACGCGTCCCTTCTTGATCGCGCCCATGCACTTTCCGCAGCAGTTTCCGATGCCATCGCTTATGCGCCGGGTACGACCCATGTTCACACGACAGCGGCTGACGCACTGGCCGATGGCAAGGGGGTCTGTCAGGACCATGCCCATGTCCTGATTTCAGCCGCCCGCCATCTTGATATTCCGGCGCGTTATGTATCGGGCTATCTGTTTGCCGATCAGGATGGCAAGCCCCATGAGGCATCCCATGCATGGGCGGAATTACATCTGCCTGATTTCGGCTGGGTTGGGTTTGATCCGGCAAACCGTTGTTGTCCGACAGATTATTATATTCGACTGGGGGCTGGACTTGATGGGCAGGTGGCTACACCTATACGGGGTGTACATACTGGTGGCGCGAACGAAAATTTGGATGTAACAGTCGTCATCGCGCAATCACAACAGTAACCGGACCAAGACGAAAAATGACCTATTGTGTCGGTTTGATGCTGAACGAAGGGATGGTTTTCCTTTCAGATACGCGGACCAATGCGGGCCTTGATAACATTTCGCGCTATCGCAAAATGTTCACATGGGAAGTGCCCGGTGATCGCGCCATCGTGGCTTTGTCGGCAGGCAATCTGGCCATCACCCAGGCGGTGATGAGCACCCTGCATGAAGCCATTGATGATCCCGACACCGAACCGGGTAACTGCATCCTGAGTGCGCCCAGCATGTTCCGCGTTGCCGAGCTTGTTGGCGAAGCCATGCAGAAAGTTCAGCACAAATACCATGACACCCTTGAGCAGCATCACGAAAGCAGTGCGGCCTCGATCATGGTGGGTGGTCAGCGCAAGGGTGGCGAGCAGCGTCTGTTTCTGGTCTATGCGGCAGGCAACTTTATCGAAGCCACAGCCGATACGCCCTATTTGCAGATTGGCGAACATAAATACGGCAAACCGATCCTTGATCGGGTCATCACCCCCGAAACCCCGATTCAGGACGGGGTAAAGGCGGTTTTGCTATCGATGGATTCGACCCTGCGCTCGAACCTGTCGGTCGGCATGCCACTTGATCTGGCCGTTTTGCCCGATGATGCCTGCCAGTTTTCCGAACTGCGCCGGATTGAGGCCGATGACAAGGGTTTCCGCGCCCTTTCCGATGCATGGTCAAATGCGCTGCGCGATGCCTTTGCCGATATGCCAGACGAACATTGCGATCTGGCTGCCGAGTAATCCGGCACCACTACAAGCAGTCCCGAGTACAAATCCGGACCTGTCGGGGTCCGGTTTTTTCATTCCCGGTCTGAAATTTTTCCTGCTTGCCCGACGCTGGCATGAACTTTCCAGTGACAAATATCGCGCATCAAATTATCTATAAAATTATGACAGAAAAGACCGACACCACCGTTACCGGGCGGATCACCCGCACCCTTGCTGATCGCATCATTGCCGGCGATATCGCGCCGGGCACCAAGCTGCGTCAGGATCACTTTGCCGAGGAATTTGGCGCAAGCCACGTGCCCGTGCGCGAAGCCTTTCGCCGCCTCGAGGCACAGGGTCTGGTGGTCAGCGAACCCAGACGCGGTGTGCGTGTCGCAAGCTTTGACATCGCCGAAGTCCGCGAAGTCGCGGAAATGCGGGCATCGCTTGAAGTTCTGGCCCTGCGTCATGCGGCCCCGCATCTGACCAGCGCGATCCTTGACGAGGCCGAGGATATCAATCGCGCCGGTGAAAACGCCAAGGATGTCCGGGCATGGGAAGACGCCAACAAGGCGTTCCATCGCATCATTCTTGAGCCGTGCAACATGCCGCGCCTGATGGCGAGCATCGATGATCTTCATGCCGCCAGTGCGCGGTTCCTGTTTTCCGGTTTCCGGATGGAATGGGAAGCCCCGACCGATCAGGACCACCGCGCCATCCTGCGCGCCCTGCGCGAACATCAGTTTGATGTCGCTGCCGCCACCCTTGCCCGCCATGTCAAATGGATCGGCACCAAGCCCGGCAAAAACAGTCGCAAGCTGTCTGCGATCTGATCAAAAATCCAAATTTTCTGGTCTGATGATTACCGATTGGATGCCTTTGGCATCAATCGGACCATCCTTGCATCTGGACTTCCATATTTTATAGATAATTTTTAGTATTTATTTTCAATTGTTTATCTAAAATTTTCTTGGGATCTGCAACAAATTCGCTGATTTTGCGATTTTTGGATTGATTTCACGATCCAATGACGGCGTAATTAATAGATCAGATTCAATTTTATAGATAATTTTAGAACAAAGCCGGAGGAACACGTCATCATGGTCAATTCCGTCACCCCGGAAAGCAACACTGCACTCCACAATCCTGTCCTCAACGGAACGAAAAACACCCTGATGGTTTTGGCGGGCGTCGCCCTGATCACGGCAAGTGCCAAGATCACTGTTCCGTTCTGGCCGGTACCGATGACGTTGCAGACCATGGCCATTATGGCCATTGCCGTTGCGACCGGTCCGCGCATGGCCCTGACCACCCTGCTGGCCTATCTTGCCGCCGGGGCTGCGGGCCTGCCGGTTTTTGCCGGAACACCGGAACGCGGCATCGGCATTGCCTATATGATGGGTCCGACGGGCGGTTATCTCGCCGGATATCTGGTAGCGGCCGGTCTGGTCGGGGCCTTGGCACGTGGGCGCAGCGCAGCCGGTCAGTTTGCTGTGATGATGGTCGGTATGGTGCCGGTCTATCTTCTTGGACTGGCGGGGCTTTCGGCCTTTGTGCCGTCGGAAAAGGTCGTTGCCCTTGGCTTTACCCCCTTCATCCTTGGCGACATTCTCAAGATTGCGCTGGTTGCCGTTGGCTTTGCCGCCATCCGCCACCTTAAAAGCCTGAACAAGGCGGCCTGACCGATGACGGGTGCACACTCAAACACGACTTCGCCCCAGCCCCGTGCGCGCAATGCGAACCCGCCTGCTGACGGCACCCTGCGCCATGACTGGAGCGTCGAGGAGATCGAGGCGATTTATCGAAGCCCCCTTCTTGACCTTGTCGGGCGAGCAAATGCCGTTCACCGCGCCCATCACGATCCGTCGCATGTTCAAAAGGCCAGCCTGCTATCGATCAAGACCGGCGGCTGTCCCGAGGATTGCGCCTATTGCCCGCAATCCGCCCACCACCGCGAGGTCAAGCTGGGAAAGCAACAGCTTCTTGACCCGGCATCAGTAATTGAACTGGCCAAACGCGCCAAAGATGCCGGGGCAGACCGGTTTTGCATGGGGGCGGCATGGCGTCGTGTGCGTGACGGGGCAGCCTTTGACGCGGTTCTTGAAATGGTGCGCGGGGTTGATGACCTTGGCATGGAGGCCTGTGTCACCCTTGGCATGCTTGAACCCCGTCATGCCAGACAGCTCAAGGATGCGGGACTTAAAGCCTATAACCACAATCTTGATACCAGTCCGGAATTCTATGGTCAGATCATCACCACCCGAACCTATCAGGACCGGCTTGATACGCTGGCTTCCGTCCGGTCACACGGGATTGATCTGTGCTGTGGCGGGATTATCGGCATGGGAGAATCTATTCGTGATCGGGCATCAATTCTTCAGGTTCTGGCGGGTTTTGATCCCCATCCCGAAAGTGTCCCGATCAATGCACTGGTGCCGGTCGAAGGTACTCCGCTTGCCGGGCGTGATCCGATTGATCCACTTGAACTGGTTCGCATGGTGGCAACCGCGCGTATCACCATGCCGAAATCAACCGTGCGCCTGTCGGCCGGACGCACCGATCTTAATCGCGAAGCCCAGATCATGTGTCTGATGGCCGGGGCCAATTCGGTGTTCTATGGCGAAAAGCTTCTGACCACACCAAACCCCGAAGAAAACAGCGACAGCGCCTTGTTCGCAGCCCTTGGGCCGATTGCCGCCTGACCATTCAGGCACAAAGTTCAACCCCCGAACCCGTGCCGCCCGCATGGGTTCAACTGGCGGAGCTCTCCTTCCATGGGAGCTTCGCCATTTTATTTAAAGCAATATGGAAAAGGGAAACACGCAACCAGCACGGCCTAGTTGGCCTGTGCAGTTTCCTGCGGCTGATAGATGAAACCATGTGCCGGGTAAACGCTGCCAAACGTGCCCTGGGTATTCATCATGCGGACTTCCGACCAGTCGTTTTTCGCTGAAACATCGACCACCGGCTGACGGTAATGGACCTTGCCGCGCGTGCGCGAATCACTGCCCCAGTTGGCGTGATTGACCAGAATCTTTCGGCTATCAAGGATGGCCGAAACCACGGCAACATGACCAAGTTTCAGACGGGATGTCTTGCGAAGTGCAAGAACGGAACCGACCTGCGGGCGGTTGCCGCGCTGGAAATTCTGTTTTCCGGCCTGCGCCCACCAGGTCCAGGCATCGCCATAAATCTCGATCCCTGATACTTCACGGGCATAGGGCACGCATTGCAGGAACTTGTCGGTCGGCGCAAAGGGATTAAGACGCGAGCTCGGCACATTGACACTGGCAAGTGTGGTGACCGTATCACTTGGCATGGGGCCGGTCGTCTGGGTTGCGGAATTGCCCGTGCTAAAACACGCAGAAAGCACCAAACACAGTCCGACAATTCCCAGAAAACGCATCTGAAATTTTCCCCAAATGACTCACATTGGCTCACCATAGGGGGGCATGCCTTAATAATCCTTTACCGCACTGCATCGGAAATATCCGAACTCCTGCGACCAAGTGCACCGATCCGGTACAATCGCCAAAGCCCGACAGATGCCGCACCCAGGATCAACACCCCTGAACCGCGCGCCGTATATTGAATGTTTCCTGCTTCGGATATCGCACCAAGCATGGTCCCTCCCAGGGCCATACCACCAAAACTGGTCGCACTCCAGAAGCTCATGACCCGGCCCCGCAATTTGTTATCCACCGTCAACTGCAACGCGGTTTGCGATCCGACCCCGACAGCTGTCAGGCCAAAACCGGTCAGCGCCACCAAGCCCACGGCAAGCTCATACCATGGCGAAAAGCCAAGACCGAACATGCCCATCGCCGCAGCAAAGGCACCGACAATGGTAATACGTTGAAAATCAGCAGCATTTGATTTCACCCGCGACAGCATAAAGGTCGATGCCACCGCCCCGATCCCGCCCGCAGATGCCATCATGCCAAGCCCGGTAACCCCGCGTTCATAGACCGCCTCGGCAAAAACCGGCATCAGTTCGATCATTCCCGTTCCGACCAGCGATACAAAACAGGACAACGCCAAGACAGACCGGATCATCGGATGGGAAATGGCATAACGCGCCCCATCGACAAGGGCTGCCCAGATTCGCCTGCTTTTGGCATCGGGTGCCCGTTCAAGATGAATGGTCACAACCGACAGGACAAACACCATCGGAAGATAGCTGATGGCATTCAGCATAAAGGCAACGCCCGTCCCCCATGTTGCGATCACAACCCCGCCAATCGCCGGACCAACAAGCCGCGAGATATTGAAATTCATTGCCGCATAGGCAACCGCACGGCTCATGAATTCCCGGCGAACAATGACCGGCACCAATGACAAACGCACCGGCGTCATCGCACTGCCCAATATCCCCATGGATGCCGCCAGAATCACCATCCATGGCAGGGTCATCATCCCGGCATGGGACAAACCCATCAGAAAGAATGAAATTCCCGCCTGCCCAAGATTGAGGATCATCGCCGTGCGGCGCAAATCAACCCGGTCCGCCATCACTCCGAAAATCGGCCCCAGGAAAAAGGCCGGGGCGAAATTCAATGCCGCGATCAGACCCGTCCAGAATGCCGATCCGGTCAGCGACCAGGCCAGCCAGGACATGGCAATTTTCTGAATCCACAACCCTTGGGTCGAGATGCATTGCCCGACCAGAAACAGCAAAAAATTGCGGTCGGAAAAAATCGATTGTGATGTGGCCTTTGACCCGCCCAAATCTTGTGGCGGATCTTGTGGCAGGTCTTGCAGCACGTCAGATGTTTCCGGATCAGGGGCAGCTTTTGGCACGGGGGCTCCGGGATGATGTGGGGCGGAAATCGATCCATCCGTCTGTCGGGGCAAACAGACAACCGGCAAGATCGTCAGGATGGCCGGAACTGGATGAACAGAACTGCAAAATGGTGGTCATGCAGCAATGTGATTATAGGAAAGACTAAGCTGTTTGGCATTAATTCTTCGCAAATTAGCTGTATCAGGCCTTCCCAAAACCCGCGATAAGACACATATCAAAATAACAAAACCATCGGCACAGAACCGATAAAACGTCCTTGAAAACATGGTCCTAGGCCAAACCGGGTATCGCATCACATGACGACTGAATTTCGCGATATCGAACGTGAAAAGTTCGCGATCAATGCCAAAACGTGCGAATGGACCATTCGCGCCATGACCGCACTTCGCGCCAATATCGACATCAGCATCAAAATGCACGGGCCGCGCGATCATCTGGATCAGGGCGATATTTTCATGTTCAACCATTTCGCCCGGTTTGAAACCTTTATCCCGCAATTCCTGATCGCGCTTGAAACCGGCGTCTATTGCCGGTCCATCGCATCAGGCGAGTTTTTTGCCCAGGACAACACATTCTCGCGCTATCTGCGCGCCCTTGGCGGCGTACCCAACGACTATGAAAGACTGCTGCCCTTTCTGGCCGAGGAAATCCTGCGCGGCGGCAAGGTCGTCGTGTTTCCCGAAGGCGGCATGGTCAAGGATCGCCGTGTTCTTGCTGCGGAACGCCCGCACCCCAAGCGCCCTGATTACAGCGTTTATTCGCGCACTGCCGATACCAGGCGCGCCCATCATACCGGTGCGGCCCTGTTGGGTCTGTGTATTGACGGTTTCAAAATCGGGCTTTCGACCCTGATCGAAAAGGGCCATCGCGATGAACTTTCCCGCTGGGCCGGGATTCTTGAACGTGAAGAGGACGATCTTCGCACCACCCTTGCCAAGCCAACCCTGATGTTTCCCGCCAATATCACGTTCCATCCGCTGCGCGTTGATCAGAATCTTCTGGCCTGGGCGGCTGACATGTTTACCGGCGGGCTCAGCCCGAAAATGGCCGAAGAACTGATCATTGAAGGCAACCTGATGTTCAAGAAGACCGATATGGACATCCGCCTTGGCGATCCGGTCGATCCGCGCCTGCAATTTAACTGGCTGGACCGGCGCATGCTGGCCAAACGCGTGGAACGGGCCCGATCAATTGATGATCTTTTCCGGCCTGCCAGCACACTTGAGAAAATAACAGACCGGGTCACCCAATACGCCATCACCCGGCATATCAAACCGCTGCGCAATCATTGCATGGCGGTGATGTATTCCAATCTGACGATCAATGTCAGTCATCTGGCGTCGCGACTGATCATGATGTGGCTGGCTGATGGTGTGACCGAAGTCGATATCAGACATTTTGATCGCACCCTTTATCTGGCCATCAAGAATATCCAGCAGGCCGAAGACGTTCACCTGCATCGCGGCATGAAGAACCCGGCCGACTATATCGGTATTTTTGAACTCAATTGCCCGCAAATCCGGTTCTTCATTGATAGCGCGGTTCAGCTTGGCCTGATCGAACGCAAGGATCAGAAATATTGCTTCCTGCCAAAATTGCAGGAGGACGCCAATTTTGACCAGATCCGCATGGATAACCCGATCATGGTCTATGCCAATGAAATGGCTCCGATCCATGCAGCCTGGCAGGCGCTTGAACGGGCCCGGATAGAGGTCGATCACTTAAGCCCCGTTGATATCGCCCATCGCCGGTTTGACGATGAAATTCGTGCGTGGTCCTGGAACCGCGCAAAATACAAGGGCCCGAAATACGACGCCATCAATCAACAGGAAACAGCCACGGCCGATAGCCGACCCTATCTTTTGTTGCCCAACGGACAGACCCGGTTTGCCTGTGGTGTATTGCTGGTGCATGGTTTTCTGGCCTCGCCTGCGGAACTCAACACGCTTGGCGAAAAGCTTTCCGCACTTGGCTATGCGGTAATGGGGGTTCGGCTTGCCGGACATGGAACATCGCCGCATGAATTGCAAAAGCGCAAATGGACCGACTGGCTGGAATCGGTTCGGCGCGGTTATGAAATCCTTGCACCTTTCTGCGATCAGGTGATCATCGTCGGCTTTTCGACCGGCGGGGCGCTATCGGCTATCCATGCTGCGGATCATCCCGAAAAGCTGGCCGGGCTGGTTCTGGCCGGGACACCCCTTAAATTCCGCAACCGCAATCTGATGTTTGTGCCGCTGCTGTATGGCGCCAACAAGCTGATGGGATGGATGCCATCGGCACAGGAAATGCTCAGTTTTCGGCCAAATGAATCCGAACATCCCGACATCAATTACCGCAACATTCCGATTGGTGGTCTGCATCAATTGCGTCAGGCCGTTGCCGAGATGCAAAAACGCCTGCCTGATATTGATTGCCCGACATTGATCCTTCAGGGCGATGGCGATCAGGTGGTTGATCCGGCCAGTGCAACCATGATCCGCCGGATTGCAACCAATGCCCCGGAAATCGATGTTCAGATGATCAAATCCGAACGCCATGGGATTGTGAACGAGGATATCGACGGCACCCATGACCGGATCATCGATTTCATCAGTGATCATTGTGCCGCCGAGATGATCGAGGCCAGCGCCATTCCTGCTCAGTAGCCTGTTACTTCAGGTACGGCTAACGCCCCTAACCGGGAACCGCCGGGATCACCTGACGCAGATCGGGTTGATCATGGATAAAGGTCAACTGGATCGTCGCCGGGATCTCGGCCAGAAACACGGGATCTGCCTTCATGGATTGCGCACCACCGACACAATCGACCTCTATGTCGCTGGAACGAAGGAAGTCGCAAAAGGCATCGCATTGCCGACCATCCATTACAAAGCGGATGGTTGCCATCTTGTTGGAATAAAGCTGACTGTCTTCAATCCAGCCATGCGCCTTGCTGATCGCCTGCTCGACAATATCCATCACATGGTGTCGATCCTGACGGGTGACTGCCTGAAAACTGATTGGTTTTGGGCGCATTATTACCCCCCATTTTCGGGCCACATCCCGGCCATACACACCAAAAAAAAGACCCGAAACCCGGCCAAATTCAACCTATAGATTAATACCCAAATTGCCTTGCAACAAGCTTGACGTTGTTTTGGCATTCTCATAGTTTGGATCCATGGATACAAACATTATCACCCAAACACTTGAACGCGAAATTCAATCGGGCCTGCTGGCACCGGGAACAGTGCTCAAACAGGAAGAACTGGCATCACGTTTTGGCGTTAGCCGCCAGCCCGTGCGCCATGCCCTTGAACGGTTACGCACATCGGGCCTGCTTGAAAAACGCCCGGACAGAAGCCTTGCCGTCACGGGACTTCGCACAGAAGACGTTCGCGAGCTCTGCCAGATTCGCATCGCCCTTGAGACCACCGCACTGACGCTTTCTGCCCCGAACCTTTCGGCCAGTGCGCTTCGCAAGGCGCGGCGCCTGAATGAAGACCTGTTTGAAGAAGAAGACCCGGAAATCCTTGCCGAACTCGATCGGGATTTTCACCGCACGCTGTATGGTGCCTGCGGCAATGAACGGCTGCTTGCAATGATTGCTGACATGCGCGGCGAGGCAAAACGCGCCTATGCGCTGCAACCGGCAGGATCACGCCCGCGCAGTGCATTTTATGACGAACATAACCGGATTCTTGATGCGCTGGCGGCACATGACGTCACCACCGCTTGCGACATCCTTGCCACCCATATCGGGATAACCGCAGCAACCCTGATCCCGATTGATCAACCCTAACAAACAGGAGCCCCGCATGAGCAGTTTTGGCGCGAAGGTTATCTGGCACCGCCAGAAATCCGAAAAATTTACCGACCGGCGCTATTGCCGTGGCCATGTCTGGCAGTTTGATGGCGGAGTCGAAGTTCCGGCATCATCGTCACCGCATGTCGTGCCGCTGCCCTATTCGCTTGCTGAAAATGTCGACCCGGAAGAAGCCTTTGTCGCCAGCCTTTCAAGCTGCCACATGCTGTTCTTCCTGCATTTCGCATCCGATGCCGGGCTGGTGATTGATCATTATGCTGATGCGGCCATGGGGGTGATGGAAACGGTCGATGGCAAAACCATGATCACCAAAGTCACACTTCGCCCCGAAGTCACCTATGGCGGGCAGGCACCCGACATCGCCCTTGAAGACGATCTTCATCACCGTGCCCATGATGCCTGCTTTCTTGCCAACTCGGTCAGGACCGAAGTCGTAACCGAGCCGGTGCGATAAACCGCACGATAAATCGCAACCGGGCAAAAGCCGCTCAGTTGGCAAGCGGCTTCTGCGCGCAGATGGCATAACGATGCTGGGCACCGCGCTCCAACCCCTTGGCAAAGCTGATATGTTTCTTCTGGGCGCTGTGAATTTGTCTAAGGTCGAAATCAATCCGGATCGGATCAAATCCGGCCTGTGCCAGCATTGATGAAACTTCATCGGCACGGGCGCCTTCGGAAAAATGGACACGTGCCAGAATATCGCGGTGGGTCTGCATATGGGCAACCGCTTCGACGGGTTTGCGCAACCCGATGGATTCCAGGAAGCCAGCCATCACCTTGTTGAATTTGGTTGCCCAGGTCGGCGAGACAAAATCGCCATCCACCACCAAAAGCTTTCCACCCGGTTTGAGAACCCGGAACCATTCGGCAAAGGCCGCCGCCGGATCAACCAGCGTCCAGACCAGATGACGGGTAATGATCACATCATAGCTGTCATCATCTTCAAGGGTGTGTTCGGCATCGCCGAGCAGGAACCGGATATCTGATCCGCGCAGCTTTGATTTCGCACGTGCCTTTTCAAGCATCGCCTCTGACCAGTCCATGCCGGTGACCGCAAAGCCAAGATCATGCATCAGATGACTGATCACACCGGTCCCGCTGGCCAGATCAAGGGCCTGACGACCTTCGCCCTTGCCGAAATGTCGTTCAAGCAGGGCATGCCAGGCATTGCGTTCTGTCTCGGAAAAAATCTCGTGCCCGGGCTGTTCATCGAACGTGGCGGCGCGCATCGACCAGTATTCCCTGATCTCTTCCCGCAAGTTGTAGTTGCTGGCCTGATTCATGATCTTGATGCTCTCTCTGTCGTTACGCGGTAGAAAACGGCGTTCCTTACCTGTTTTCGACGGGGTATTTTCCCCTAAAAAAGATAATGAATTGCATTTTCATTGCGAAACATATTGATTTGCATTCTCAATAACTGATAAATCCGTCGTCAGGCAATCCTAAAATAAGGGAACGGGAATGAAATTTTCGGGTGCACTTGCAGCTCTGACAATGCTGATCGCGGGTACAGCACAGGCTGCTGATTCCATCAAGGTAACAGATGTTACCGGGCGGGAAGTCTCCATCAATCTGCCGGTTGAACGTGTCATTCTGGGCGAAGGTCGCCTGATTTATGGTCTGGCAACGCTTGATAGCGAAGATCCGTTCGAACGTGTCGTCGGCTGGAGAGATGATCTTAAAAAAGCCGATCCGCAGACCTATGACATCTATGCTGCGAAATATCCGCGCATTGATGATATCCCCACCTTTGGTGGCATCAAGGACGGTACCTTTGACGTCGAACAGGCGATTTCGCTCAAGCCTGATGTTGTCATCATGAACCTTGAAGCCAAGGGTGCTACCGAAGATGGCGGCTATGATGACAAGCTTGCTGCCGTTGGCATTCCGCTGGTCTATATCGACTTCCGCGAAGCGCCGATGAAAAACACCGAAACCAGCATGAAAATCCTTGGTCAGCTGACCGGCAAGGAAGATCGCGCTGCCGAGTTCATCAAGTTCCGTTCCGACAGCATCAAACGCATCACTGATCGTCTGGCCAAGGCAAACCCGGCAAAGCCGCAAGTCTTTATCGAACGTGCAGCCGGTTACTCCGAAGAATGCTGCATGTCATTCGGCAACGAAAACTTTGGCACGATGGTCGAGATGGCCGGTGGCGTAAACATTGCCGCGGCGATCATTCCGGGCACCTTTGGCACCATCAACCCCGAGCAGGTTGTGGCATCCAACCCCGATCAGTTCGTTGGTACCGGTGCTAGCTGGGAAGCCTATGTCCCCGGTGGTGCCTGGGTTGGCCTTGGTCCGGATGCAGACATGGTTGAAGCCCGCCGCAAGCTGATAGGCCTGATGGAACGTCCGGCATTTACCGGTATCAAGGCTGTTCAAAACGGTCAGGTCCATGCTGTCTGGCACCAGTTCTATAACAGCCCGTACCAGTTTGTTGTCATCGAACAGATGGCCAAATGGTTCCATCCGGACCTGTTTACCGACATCGACCCGGAAGCAACCTTCAAGGAACTGCATACACGGTTCCTGCCGCTCGACTACCAGCCGGGTTACTTCATTTCTGCAAGCGATAGTGTCACAAACTAATGTCGACCACTCACGTCAGTATCGAAGCCGGGAGCGCGCATTATAAAGCGCGCTCCTTGCAGCGTTTTTTAATCCTGCTTGCAATGAGCGGGGCCCTGGTATTGTCATTTGCCATTGATCTGGCAACCGGACCTGCGAACTATCCGCTAAGCGATGTGATCGCCACCCTGATTGATCCCTGGTCGGCCACCGACCAGATGCGCGTGGTCATCTGGGAAATCCGCATGCCGATTGCGCTTATGGCGCTGACGGTCGGTGCTGCCCTGTCGACCGCAGGCGCACAGATGCAGACCATCCTTGCCAACCCGCTTGCCAGCCCCTTTACGCTTGGTATTTCTGCTGCCGCCGGGTTTGGTGCCGCCTTGGCGCTGGTTCTCGGTGTTGCGCTTTTGCCAGCCTTTGTTGATTTCATCATTCCGATCAATGCCTTTGTCATGGCAATGGGAACGGCACTGATCATTCATTTCTTCAGCCGCCTGCGCGGGGTGACAGTCGAAACCATCGTTCTGCTTGGTATTGCGCTGGTCTTTACCTTCAACGCGCTTCTGGCACTTTTGCAATATCTTGCCAGCGAACAGGCACTGGCCGCTGTGGTGTTCTGGACCATGGGCAGTCTGGTCAAGGCCACCTGGACCAAGGTTGCGGTCACCGCATGTGCCGTTGTGATTGCATTGCCGCTGTTCGTGCGTCAGGCATGGGCATTGACCGCCCTGCGTTTAGGGGATGCCAAGGCCGAAAGTTTTGGCGTCAATGTGCAGGGGCTTCGTTTACGGACCATGCTGATTGTCAGCATGCTGGCAGCAATCCCGGTATCCTTTGTCGGCACCATCGGCTTTATCGGGCTGGTCGGCCCCCATATCGCCCGCATGCTGGTTGGTGAAGATCAACGCTTCTTCCTGCCGGCATCGGTGCTGTGCGGGGCCTTGATCCTTTCGGCGACATCGGTTCTGTCCAAACTTCTGATACCGGGTGCAATTCTTCCGATCGGGGTGATTACTGCCCTTGTTGGCGTGCCCTTCTTCTTCTCGCTGATTTTCGCAAGTCGGAGGAAATCATGGTAACGCTTCGTCTTGATGATATCGGTACCCGCTATGGCAAGGTGCAGGTGGTTTCAGGGATCACAACACCGGTCATTCAACCAGGCACCGTGACGGCCGTAATCGGACCGAATGCGGCCGGCAAATCAAGCCTGTTCAAACGCATTGCCGGACTGGCAAAGGGCGATGGCACGGTTGATCTTGGCAGTGCGACCAAGGATCGCAACACGATTTGCTATATGCCACAGGATACCGGATCAACCGCGGTCTTGTCGGTTTACGAGTCGATCATTCTGGCCGCCAAGCAGGGGTCAAGCCTGCGCGTGCGTGCCGAAGAACTCAGCCGGATTGACGACATTCTGGCCGCCTTGCGCATTGCCAATCTGGCCGGGCGCAATCTGGGCGAACTGAGTGGCGGGCAGCGCCAGCTGGTTGCCATTGCCCAGACACTGGTGCGCGATCCGAAAATCCTTCTGATGGACGAGCCGACCTCGGCCCTTGACCTGCATCGTCAGATGGAAGTCCTGTCTTTCATGCGCGATGTTGCCAAGGGCCAGAACATCATCGTCCTGATCGCGATCCATGACCTCAACCACGCCTTGCAATATTGCGATCAGGCCATGGCCATTCGCGATGGCAGAATGGTCGCCTATGGCCCCTGTGCCGATGTGATTGATCGCGACCTGTTACGCGATGTCTATCAGGTAGATGGCCATGTCGAATTGAACTCTCTGGGCCATCGCCATATCGTCTTGCGCGGCCCAAGTGACGAGACCGACAGCCGTCACAACACCGCAATCCTGCGCAATCCCCAATCAGAATCTGCGCGCGCTGCCCAATAGGCGGGCGCGATTTTCTTTCTGATTAAAAACTTTGCATTTGGGGAATTTTCTGTTTCCATAGAAGCATGATGATCACCACCCGGCAGGGTTTCCGATCCTGCCGGGTAACCATATGATAATACAAACAAAAATATCATGTGACGTGATCGATGCTTCAGGAGGCAGAACTTGCAGACCGGCGCACCATTCAGTTTCGAACGTTTTACCTTTCCCGATCTTAAGACCCTGCTGGCTAAGGCAAGCCCGCTGCGGTCCGGCGACGTGCTTGCAGGACTTGCGGCAGGATCGGACGAAGAACGGGTTGCGGCACGCTTTGTGCTGGCTGATGTGCCGCTTAAACGCTTTCTGAACGAGGCACTGGTTCCTTATGAGGATGACGATGTCACGCGCATGATCATTGACGGTCATGACGCCGATGCCTTTGCGCCAGTATCATCACTGACCGTCGGGGAATTTCGCAACTGGTTGCTGGGCGATGACGCCACGCCCGAGGTTCTTCGCAACCTTGCACCCGGCCTGACGCCCGAAATGGTCGCAGCGGTCTCCAAACTGATGCGCAATCAGGACCTGATCGCCGTGGCCAGGAAATGCCACGTGGTCACTGCCTTTCGCAATACCATCGGCCTGCCCGGCCATCTGGCCGTGCGCCTGCAACCCAACCATCCGACCGATGATCCGGCCGGGGTCGCGGCATCCATCCTTGATGGTTTGATGCATGGCAGCGGCGATGCGGTGATTGGCATCAATCCCGCAACTGACAGCCCCGAAGCGATGATCGATCTTTTAAAACTGATCGACGAGGTTCGCGAGCGGATCGATATCCCGACCCAGTCCTGTGTGCTGGCCCATGTCACGACCGCGATTGACGTGATGGCGCGCAATGCCCCGGTTGATCTGGTGTTTCAATCCATCGCCGGAACCCAGAAGGCCAATGAAAGTTTCGGTATCACGCAGGCCATGCTGGCCGAGGCCGAAGATGCCGCCAAGGGGCTTAAACGTGGCACGGTTGGCAATAATGTCATGTATTTCGAAACCGGGCAGGGTGCGGCATTGTCGGCCGATGCCCACGAAGGACTTGATCAGCAAACAGTCGAAACCCGTGCCTATGCGGTTGCCCGCAAATATTCCCCGCTTCTGGTCAATACGGTGGTCGGCTTTATCGGGCCGGAATATCTGTTTGATGGCAAACAGATCACCCGCGCCGGGCTTGAAGACCATTTCTGTGGCAAGCTGCTTGGCGTGCCGATGGGCTGTGATGTCTGCTATACCAACCATGCCGAAGCCGATCAGGACGATATGGATAACCTCCTGACCCTGCTGGGCGTTGCCGGATGCAACTTTGTCATCGGGGTACCCGGTGCGGATGACATCATGCTTAATTACCAAAGTACCAGCTTCCATGATGCGATGTATCTGCGGTCGGTACTTGGGCTGGAACCCGCCCCGGAATTTGCCGCATGGCTGCGCAAGATGGATATCCTTGATCAGAATGGCCGCACCCGTCCGCAGCTTGACGGGCAAGCCGCCCAGAACCTTCTGGCATGGTCGGGGGCCGCGTGATGAGCAAGCTTTCTGACAAGAAAATCCCGAGCGGCCTTGATCCGTGGAATGCATTGCGTATCCATACCGATGCCCGTATCGGTCTTGGCCGGGTCGGGGATGGTTTGCCGACCGAAAGGTTGCTTGAATTCCAGATGGCCCATGCACGCGCCCGTGATTCGGTGCATATGGCATTTGATGCCAGTGGTGTGCGTGCACAGCTTGCATCCCTTGATCAGACGATACTTGATGTCCATTCCGCGGCACCGGACCGGGCAACCTATTTGCAACGCCCCGATCTGGGCCGTCTTCTTGACGATGCTTCACGCGAAACGCTGACCACGCACAAGGCGCGCTATGACGTCGCCTTCATTCTGGCCGATGGCCTGTCGGCGCGGGCGACCCATGATCACGGCGCCAATACGCTGTCGCTGATCCTTAAACGGTTGGGTGATAGCTGGTCTATTGCGCCGATCACGCTGGCAACCCAGTCGCGTGTCGGACTGGGCGATGAAATCGGAACCGCCCTTGGTGCCAGACTGACCGTGATGCTGATTGGCGAGCGCCCCGGATTGTCGAGTGCAGACTCCCTTGGGGCCTATCTGACATGGGCCCCAAAACCCGGTCGATCCAATGCGGATCGCAACTGTGTCTCAAACATCCGCCCGGCCGGGCTCGCCCCGGAGAAGGCGGCCGACAAGATTGCCTATCTGATGAGCGAGTCCCGGAAACTTGGTCTTTCAGGCGTCGCCTTGAAGGATAACTCATCCAGTCCGGCGCTGATTGAAGGCTGATTCGCCCCCAAAAAAAGGGGGTCGATGCCCCCTTTTCTATTTCATTTCCAATGGCGTCAGGCCCGAAGCGCCTCAAGCCCGTCGGCAACCATGACCGGATCAAATTCAGTGATGGTGTAATCGGCCAGATCATGTTGATGAAACGGATCGCGAGTCAGTTCTTCTTGAAGGGCTGCCCTGTCGCCACGTGCCAGAATCACACCACCATCGCGCGGCACCTTGCGCCCGGATGCCAGAAACATCCCCTTGGCATAGGCTGATTTCAGCCATGCAATATGCCCGTCAATATGGGCATCAACCTGTTCGAGAGGCACCTTGTAGCTGAGCGATACGATAAACATCAGATCTTCCTGCAAGCGGTTCAGATATCGGGTTCATTCGGAAAGTCGGTAGTTTCGCAACAAATCGCAAATCACATTTTGGCGATGTGGCCATTGCTGTGTGATCAGTCCTGATGGCCTGAAAGCCGGTTCAAAAGGCGTTCGATACGCTCGGCATGGGCGGCTTCGCCGCGGGCAACACTTTCAAACCATGCAGCGACATCTTCAAGGCCTTCCTCGCGCGCGATGCGGGCCATTTCCGGATAGCTTGTCTCTGCCTCGTCCTTTTCCTGGGCAAGGGCTGCTTCCAGATTAAGCCGGGTGGTGCCAAGCGGCTTTCCGGTCAGAGGATCACCGCTGGATTCCAGAAATTCCAGATGGCCAAATGCATGACCTGTTTCGGCCTCGGCGGCGGTTCTGAAAAGTTCGGCTGCCTCGGTCTGACCTTCAATATCGGCCTGTTGGGCAAAATAGAGATAGCGACGGTTGGTCTGGGCTTCTGCGGCGAAGGCTGCACGCAGGTTTTTCTCGGTCCGTGTACCCTTGAGCGCCATGTGCGCTGTCCTTTGTTATTGTTCGCGATCGGTTGTCACATAACCACGCGAAAGACGTAAAAATAAGGCGGCGGGACATTTCATCCCGCCGCCTTCTTATGTGTCCTGAAATTCCGGATCGTCAACCGTCACAGGGGCAATTGCACCGGGTCAATCGCGGATTTCATCTGTCTGTTACGCACCACAACAGACGATGTGGTCACAGATCAAATTCAAACGCCTGACGGCTTAGGCCGCATCCTGTTCCGTGCAATTGCGGCGCAGACGGAAGACCAGATCAACCGATGCCAGTTCGGTACCGTTTGGCATGCTCGGAATGCTGTTGATCTGTACCGAGTCTGCGGGAATGTCGGACAGAAGCCCGTCTTCCTCGCAATAGAAATGGTAATGTGGTGAGGTGTTGGTATCGAAATAGGACCGGCCCGGATCAATCACGATCTCGTTGAGCAAACCGGCATCGGTGAACTGATGCAGGGTATTGTAAACCGTTGCCAGTGATACCTTGATGCTGTTGCTCATGGCTTCGGAATGAAGCTGTTCTGCCGTGACATGCCGATGTCCGTTTTCAAACAGCAGACGCGCAAGCGCCAGTCGCTGACGGGTCGGTCGCAGATTGGCATCTTTGAGCCGGTTCAAGGCGTCGGTATATGGACGCGAAGTGGTTCTCATGTCTTTGCCCCTATCATTGGTAAAACCGGCATTGCGGTTCCGTTAAATTCCATGATCAGACTAGAGAACCCGGGCGCACGATTCTTTGATTTTGATCAACTACAATAAGATGTAGAAACCAGACCGCCCCAAATAAAAAGGGCCGGAAAACCGGCCCTTTTCGAATAAGTATGCGATTTGACTGATCAATCGCCGGTCATGATGCGATCAACCAGCTCCTTGACGGTCGGAATATTGCCATTGGCATAGAACGGATCTTCACCGAATTTGTAGGCATTGTGGCCTGCAAACATCAGTTCATTTTCGACCGATGCACCATGGGCAATGTTCTGAAGCGTCTTCTGGATGCAGAAGGAACGCGGATCGGCACGCTTGCCGGTCGTACCTTCATGCTGTTCCCAGTTGGAGAACTGGCACTGTGACAGACAACCCATGCAATCGATCTGGTCTTTCTTGATCGTCAATGCGCTGTCTGGCGTGACAAACACCATGGTCTCGTCCGGGGTCGGCATGCCTTCGGTATAGCCGGCTTCAAGCCATGCACGTACCTTGTCGGCATCGTCTTCACGGACATAGATCGGGCGACCACGACGTCCCAGCGGAATACCGACATGCAGGTCTGCTTCGGCCGTACGGGAATACCGTACCTGACGATCAGAACGCTGATGCAGGTCTTCAAGGAAGTCGTTGCGCACAGCCGAGCTATAGAAGCCGGTCGGGCTGAATTTATGCAGCGACACATCACCGTTCTGAAGACCGGTCAGGCGTTGTTTCCATTCAGCGGAAATCTCGCTTTCCTGGGTCAGAAGCGGACGGGTACCGAACTGGAAGGCCACCGGGGCAACTTCCGGATTGTCGATCCAGTCTTCGAAATCACGCAGGAACCAGACACCACCGGCCATGATGATCGGAACATCATTAAGGCCAACGGAATTCATGAATTCACGCAGGGCCGCAACACGCGGGAACGGATCTTCGGGCACCAGCGGGTCTTCGGAATTCGAAAGACCGTTATGGCCACCAGCGCGCCATGGATCTTCATAGACCACGCCACCAAGCCATTCCGGAATCTTTTTATAGGCACGCAGCCACAAGGCACGGAACGCCCGTGCCGATGACACGATCGGATAGTAGTGAACACCATATTGCGCGGCGATCTGGGATATCTTGTAAGGCATGCCAGCACCACAGGTTACCCCGTGAATCAGGCCTTTGGCACCTTCAAGAACACCATGAAGGATGGGTTCAGCACCCCCCATTTCCCACAGCACGTTCATGTGCAGACGGCCTTCGCCGTTGCGCATTTCATGTGCGATCTGGGCCTGCGCAATACCGCCGCGGATACCATACGCAATCAGTTCCTGATGGCGATCACCGCGAGTTTTTCCTGCATATTCGACCGGGACCAGATTGCCGTTCTCGTCATACGAGTCGGCATTCACAGCGGAAAAAGTCCCGATACCACCGGCAGCAGCCCATGCGCCGGAACTTTTACCCGTCGATACAGCAATGCCTTTGCCACCTTCAATAACTGGCAAGACTTCTTTACCCGACATGACGAGCGGTTTAAGGGCTTTCAAATTCGTCTCTCCCATTCGGCATTTGCCTGCGATGCCTCTGCATCGCACAGAGTGCCGGACGACGTATTGTTATTGTCGTCGTCCGGCATACCGTTTTGCTTATTCGGCTTCGCCTGCTTCGAGGTCGGCACCGGTTTCCTGATCGACGCGTTTCATCGACAGTTTGATTTTGCCACGGTCATCGAAACCGATGACCTTCACTTTAACCTGGTCGCCTTCTTTCACGATGTCCGAAACCTGTTTGACACGCTCTGGTGCCAGCTCGGAGATGTGAACAAGGCCGTCGCGTGCACCGAAGAAATTAACGAACGCACCGAAATCAACGGCCTTAACAACCTTACCATCATAGATATGATTCAATTCAGGTTCCGCAACGATGGATTTGATCCAATCCACAGCTTGCTTGCCTTTTGCACCGTCGGTATGTGCGACAGTGATCGAACCATCATCTTCAATATCGACCTTGGCGCCGGTTTCTTCGCAGATTTCGCGAATGACCTTGCCGCCCGAACCGATGACGTCACGGATTTTGTCTTTCGGGATCGAGAACTGGGTGATGGTCGGCGCGTTGCCCGATACTTCACCACGTGCTTCCGGCAGAGCCTTGGCCATTTCGCCAAGGATGTGCAGACGACCGTCACGTGCCTGTTTCAGAGCGATCTGCATGATCTCCGGGGTTACCGAGGTGATCTTGATATCCATCTGAAGCGAGGTAATACCGTTTTCGGTACCGGCAACCTTGAAGTCCATGTCACCAAGGTGATCTTCATCACCCATGATGTCGGACAGAACTGCGAAGTCGTCTTCTTCCTTGATCAGGCCCATTGCAATACCTGCAACCGGACGTGCCAGCGGAACACCGGCATCCATCATCGCAAGCGAGCTTGCGCAAACGGTTGCCATCGAAGAAGAACCGTTGGATTCGGTAACTTCGGAAACGATACGGGTGGTGTAAGGGAAGGCGTCCTTACCCGGCATCAGCGGATGCAGGGCGCGCCATGCCAGTTTACCGTGACCGATTTCACGACGGCCCGGCGAACCCATACGACCAGCTTCACCAACCGAGTAGGGCGGGAAGTTGTAATGCAGCATGAAGCTTTCACGGTATTCACCGTCAAGCGCGTCAACGATCTGTTCGTCCTGACCGGTACCAAGGGTAACAACAGCCAGTGCCTGGGTTTCACCACGGGTGAACAGCGACGAACCATGCGAGCGCGGCAGAACCGAAACTTCGCCAAGGATCGGGCGAACGTCTGCGCCGGTACGGCCATCGATACGCTTGCCGGTTTTCAGGATCGCACCGCGAACGATGTCTTTTTCCAGATCCTTGATGATCGAGGAAACCTTGCCTTTGAGTTCATCAGGAACTTCATCACCAAGTTTCTCGACGATGGCAGCTTTGGCCGCCGAAACAGCAGCCGAACGTTCCTGTTTGACAACATTGGCATAAGCCGCGGTCAGGCCTTCGGTGCCAAGACCGGCAATTTTTTCGACCAGTGCGTCGTAACCTTCCGGAAGCTCTGCAACGTCACGCGGTTCTTTGGCTGCTTCTTCGGCCAGATCAATGATCAGGTCGAGAACGCCCTGGAACTGTTCGTGACCAAATTTGACAGCGCCGAGCATGATTTCTTCGGACAGTTCGGATGCTTCGGACTCAACCATCATCACGCCGTCACGGGTACCGGCAACAACAAGGTCAAGATCGCCTTCCTTGATGGCTTCGCTCGACGGGTTCAGAAGGTATTCACCATCCTTGTAACCGACGCGTGCCGCACCGATCGGACCGAGGAACGGCAGACCGGAAATGGTCAGGGCCGCCGAGGTACCAATCATCGAAACGATGTCCGGATCATTTTCCATGTCATGCGACAGGACAGTACAAACGATCTGGGTGTCGTTACGGTATTGCGGGTGGAACAGCGGACGGATCGGACGGTCAATCAGACGCGAAACAAGGGTTTCTTTTTCCGACGGACGGCCTTCACGTTTGAAGAAACCACCCGGGATTTTGCCAGCGGCAAATGCTTTTTCCTGATAGTTGACGGTCAGCGGGAAAAAGTCGACATCCGGGCGCGGCTGCTTGGCGCCAACAGCGGTACAAAGAACGACGGTTTCACCATAGGTTACCTTGACGGCACCATCGGCCTGACGAGCAATCTTACCGGTTTCGAGAACCAGTTTGGCATTGCCCCACTGCATTTCCTTACGGACGACATTAAACATTATTTTCTCTTCCTCTTACAAACCTCTGGCGGACCCGGAATACTACACGAGTTCCGAACACATTAATTATGAGGCTTTCATAACAGCTTCATAATTAATGGGTCCGGCGCAAGCAATCGGGTCGGCCCATCCGACCCTGCTTCTCGTGTCCCGATCCACCGGAACAATAAAAAACGACGGCGGAGGTCTCCCTCCGCCGCAGTTTGAAATCAGCGGCGAATACCGAGGCGTTCGATAACGCTCTCGTAACGCGACTGGTCTTTGCGCTGCAGATACTTCAGCAGGCGGCGACGCTGACCAACCATCATGAGAAGACCACGACGGCTATGGAAGTCGTGGTTATGTTCTTTCATGTGCTCGGTGAGGTTCTTGATCCGCTCGCTCAGGATTGCAACCTGGACTTCGGGGGAACCGGTGTCACCGTCTTTCTGAGCGTATTCTTTGATTAGCTCAGCTTTGCGTTCAGCAGTAATCGACATCAGGCATCCTTTCGCCTTTAGAGATTAAAAACACGTACAGGCCGGATTTCGCCACCATTGATCTCCGCCAACGCTACTGCGCGGTCATGGAGCATGGCACAGACGATTTCGTCCTGCACGACGGGGTTTTCGAGAGCATTGCGCTTTGCCACCGGCAACAGCCCGACAGGCTGCCCGGAAGAAAGGCGTTGCGCCTCGACTTCGGTCAAGGCCAGCGCCGGGATGTCGTCCAGCGCGGTCTCAACCGGAAGCATTTTCTTCATCACCTCTTCGGGGTCCATCTCGAGCAATTCCTGCAACGGGATGGCGTTTTCCTCCGAAAACGGCCCCGCCGATGTCCGGCGAAGCGCGGCGATATAGCCGACAGTACCAAGGCGCAGCGCAATATCGCGCGCCAAAGATCGCATATAGGCACCCTTGCCCGACACAACATCGAACACAGCGTGATCGCGATCCGGCATCTCGACCAGTCGAAGATCCTTGATCAGAATCGGACGTGGCTTCAACACCACATCTTCATCGCGGCGCGCAAGATCATAGGCACGTTTGCCATTGACCTTGATCGCCGAAAACTTTGGCGGCACTTGCTGGATTTCGCCAATAAACTCGCCCAGCACGGCCTTGATTTCGTCTTCAGTCGGACGATGGTCAGAGGTTTCAATAACCTCGCCCTCGGCATCGTCCGTGCTGCGTGCCTCGCCGAATTTCAGCGTCACACGATAACTTTTGCTGCCATCCATGACATAGGCAACCGTTTTGGTTGCTTCGCCAAAGGCAATTGGCAGTACGCCGGATGCCAGCGGGTCAAGCGTCCCGCCATGTCCGGCCTTGTTGGCATCAAGCAGACGACGCACCTGGTTGACCACCGTTGACGAGGTGATCTCAAGGGGCTTGTCGACCGCCAGCCAGCCATTAATGCTTATACCGCGACGGCGACGCGCCATCAGTCGTCCTCATCTTCCTGGTCACCAGACCGGTCATCCACCAGATCCTGCGCGACATGCGGGTCGCGCAGCAGGGCGCCAATATGGTCGGCGACATCAAAACTTTTGTCTTCGACAAAACGCAATGCAGGCACAAATTTCATGTGGACCGTATGGGCCACATGGTTGCGCAGGTGTCCTTTCTGACGCGTCAACGCCTTAAGCGACGTTTCGGCCTCACCGCCGCCAAGCGGGGTAAAGGATACCATAGCATTGCGCATATCCGGTGAAAGATTGACGCCGGTAATGGTTACCGGGCGACGTGTCAGATCCGGATCGTAAATATCTCCACGCTCCAACGCCTGCGACAGCGCCTGGCGGATTTCTTCCGCCACTCGGAGCTGTCGCTGACTTGGTGCCTTGGCTGGTTGCTTCGCCATTTCAGTTCCTCACCGTCTTACAGTTCGACGGCGATTTCCTCGTTTTCGAAGCACTCGATCACATCGCCAACCTGCAGATCGTTATACTTGGCGAAGGACATGCCACATTCATAGCCCTCACGGACTTCTTTGACTTCGTCCTTGAAGCGACGGAGCGTCGACAATTCGCCAGAATGGATAACGACATCGTCGCGCAGCAGGCGGACACCCGCACCGCGTTTGACGATACCCTCGGTGACCATACAACCGGCGATCTTGTTGCCAGAAATGGTGAAGATGTCGCGGATTTGTGCGTAACCCAGGAATTTCTCGCGAACTTCCGGAGACAGCATGCCCGACAGCATCTTTTTGATGTCATCAGCAACATCATAGATGATCGAATAGTAACGAATATCAACGTTGTCGCGACGGGCCTGTTCACGGGCCTGCTGGTTCGCACGCACGTTAAAGCCGATGATCAGTGCATTGGATGCACGCGCCAGCGTCACGTCAGATTCGTTGATACCACCAACGCCGCTATGCAGAACGCGAACCGAAACTTCTTCGTTACCAAGTTTCTGCAGCGTCCCGATAAGGGCTTCGACAGAACCCTGCACGTCACCCTTGATGACGATCGGAAGTTCTTTGACCTCACCGCTCTGCGAGAACATGTTCTCGAGTGCGGATTTCTTCATCGCAGCAGCCTGGGTTTCACGGATGCGGCGCTGACGGAAGTCGGCAACTTCACGGGCCTTGGCTTCGTTTTCAACAACCACGAAGTCATCACCTGCAGACGGAACACCGTTCAGACCGGTAACCTCGACCGGCATACCCGGAATGGCGTCGGAAACACGGGTACCGTGATCGTCAACCAGGGCACGGACACGACCCCACTCGGCACCGGTGACAAAGATGTCACCCGTACGCAGCGTCCCGCGCTGAACCAGAACGGTTGCAACCGGACCACGACCTTTTTCCATACGGGCTTCAACAACCACACCATCCGCAACGCGGTTCGGGTTGGCTTTGAGGTCAAGAACCTCGGCCTGCAGAAGAATGGCTTCTTCAAGTTCGGTCAGGCCGGTGCGCTGCTTGGCCGAAACCTCGACAGCCTGGACGTCGCCGCCCATTTCCTCGACCACGACTTCGTGCTGAAGCAGTTCGGTTTTAACTTTCGACGGGTTGGCACCCGGTTTGTCGACCTTGTTGATCGCAACAATCATCGGAACGCCAGCAGCCTTTGCGTGGCTGATCGCTTCGATGGTCTGCGGCATAACCGAGTCATCAGCAGCAACAACCAGAACCACGATATCGGTTACCTTGGCACCGCGCGAACGCATTTCGGTAAATGCTGCGTGGCCCGGGGTATCGATGAAGGTGATCTTCGAACCGGTTGCCATGGTGACCTGATAAGCACCGATATGCTGAGTAATGCCGCCAGCTTCGCCACCGGCAACATCGGTTGCCCGAAGGGCATCCAGCAACGAGGTTTTACCATGGTCAACGTGGCCCATAACGGTCACGACCGGCGGACGACCCAGCAGCTGCTCTTCGCTGTCATCTGCAACAACCAGTGCCTCTTCAACGTCGGCATCCGAAACACGTTTGACGTTATGGCCGAATTCCTCGACCACAAGCTGTGCGGTATCGGGATCAAGGCTCTGGTTGATGGTCGCCATAACGCCCATGCTCATCAGGGTCTTGATCACGTCTGCAGCGCGTTCAGCCATACGGTTGGCCAGTTCCTGAACGGTAATAACGTCCGGAATGATAACGTCACGTACGATTTTCTCTTTCGGCTTCTGCGGGCCCATTGCACGGGCCTTGGCTTTGGCCTGCTGACGCTTGATCGATGCCATGGAACGACGACGGCCACCTTCATCACCGGTCATTGCATTGGCGATCGACAGCTTGCCACGGCGGCGACCATCGTCGGTCTTGGCACGTGCAGCACCTTTTGCTTCTTCTTCGGCGCGCTTGCGGGCTGCCTTGCGGGCATCTTCCTCGTCCTGCTCCTTGCGGCTTTTCGGCTTCGCAGTTGCAGGCGCAGAACGACGACGTTCCTCGGGAACCAGCGGCTCTGCCGGCTCACCCATGATCACGTCTTCTTCCTTGGCTTTCGGAGTCGCAGTCGGTTTCGGCTTGGAGGTTTTGCCTTTTGCCGTCGATGCAGCAAGCTGCTTTTCAACGTCTTCGACAGAAACTTCAGCCTTGTCCTTGGACTGCTCTTCCTCGACCGGCGCAGCTTCGGCAGCTTTTGCTTCCTCGGCCTTGCGGGCTTCTTCCTCTGCGGCCTTGCGGGCAGCTTCTTCGCGCGCACGGATTTCGGCGTCAGCTTCTTCCTGCTTGCGGCGCTCTTCAGCGGCCTTCAAAGCAGCCATACGGGCAGCACGTTCGCTATCGGTCAGGTTGCCATGATCTTCGACAACCGGGCGCGATTTCGGCTCTTCTACCGGTTCCTTTTTAGCTTCCGGTGCCGGGGTTTCAGCCGGGGCCTGCTCTGCAACGATATCCTTTTTCACTTCACGGAAGCGGCCGGATTCGTTCTTTTCGAATGTACGCTTCTTACGCACTTCGACGGTCACAGATTTGGACCGTCCATGCGAGAAGTTTTGACGAACCTGCCCTGCCTCGACCGTCTTGCTCAATTCAAGCTTCGATCTGTTGAGGCTCAGCGGTTTCTTCTCCTGATCGCGATCACTCATAATCCGTCCAACTTCCTCATTTCCTGCGGGATCGACTTCCAATGCCGATCCTGTCCTGTCCGTCCGGCGCATATCTGATGTCAGACTGCGCGAAATCCTTCTAGCCGCTTCAGCGAGCGACCCAGCCGTTTGGCCAGACCACCTGGTGCAACAGCCACATGTACTGCTTTTTCACGGCCAAAAGCCGCGCCGATTTCAGCAGCATCCAGAACGGAATAAATCGGCAGATCCCGGGCCTTGGCCTCGATCTTGGATTTTCCGTCCGCAGCACCATCGCGTGCTGCCAATATCAGAGCCGCTCCCTCAGCTATCTGGGCGCGGGCCTTTTCAAATCCGGCGACAGCCTGACCGGCGCGGCGCGCAAGCGACAGCAGATCAAGGCATTTCTGCGTCAGCAGCTGCTCAATCCGGTCTGCAAGCGCGGCGTCGACCACGACTTTTTGCCGTGCTGCCCGGGCAAAAGCGTTTTTTGCACAGGCGGTATTTACCACATCCCGCGACGGGCACAACCATAATCCCCGTCCCGGTAGCCGTTCCTCAAGGTCGGGAACAACCGAACCATCCGGCCCGATCACAACCCTGAGAAGATCTTCCTTGTCCCGGACTTCGCCGGTGACAATACACCGGCGTTCCGGAACCTCGGCTACCTTGCCGCCTTTACGATGCGACATGGCGTCCTCCGATCGGCCTTAAGCCTCTTCGCCTTCGACCGCGTCTTCGGAAGTTTCGTCAGTCTCGTCTTCAAGACCTTCGAACCAGCCAAGTTTGCGACGGGCTTCCATGATCAGGTCGTTTGCCTGATCCATGGTCATGTTGTCGGCATCGCCGATATATTCGATCAGCTCGTCACTGGCCAGATCAGCGAAGTCTTCAAGAGTTTTGACGTCGTTTTCGCCAAGGCGAACAACAACTGCCAGCGACAGGCCATTGAATTCGACCAGATCATCGGCAACCTTGAGCTCTTCACGACGCTTCTGCAGACGCTCGGCTTCTTCGGAAAGGAAGGTCCGCGCACGGTTGCGCAGCTCTTCGGCGATTTCTTCTTCGAAACCTTCGATCTCTGCCAGTTCGGCCAGCGGCACGTAACCGACTTCCTCGATCGAAGTAAAGCCTTCGGCGACCAGGAGATGGGCGATAACTTCATCAACATCAAGTGCCTTGATGAACATTTCCGCACGCTTGCGCGCTTCTTCCTGACGACGTTCGCTTTCGTCTTCCTCGGTCAGAATGTCGATATCCCAACCGGTCAGCTGGGATGCCAGACGCACGTTCTGACCACGACGGCCAATTGCGAGGCTCAGCTGATCGTCCGGAACGACGACTTCGATACGGTTGGTTTCTTCATCAAGAACAACCTTGGTGACTTCGGCCGGAGCCAAGGCGTTCACAACGAAGGTTGCCGGGTCTTCCGACCACTGGATGATGTCGATTTTTTCGCCCTGCAGTTCGGCAACCACGGCCTGAACACGCGAACCGCGCATACCGACACAGGCACCGACCGGATCGATCGAGCTGTCAGAAGACAGAACCGAAATCTTGGCGCGCGAACCCGGATCACGGGCAACCGATTTGATTTCGATGATGCCGTCATAGATTTCCGGAACTTCCTGGGCAAACAGTTTTGCCATGAAGGTCGGATGGGTACGCGACAGGAAAATCTGCGGACCACGCTGTTCGCGGCGCACATCAAGGATCAGTGCACGTACGCGATCGCCCTGACGGACGGTTTCACGCGGGATCAGTTCTTCGCGGCGCAGGATTGCCTCGGCGCGACCGATATCAACAAGGACGTTGCCAAACTCGACACGCTTGACGACACCGTTGATAACCTCATCGGTGCGGTCTTTATATTCTTCGAACTGACGTTCGCGTTCTGCGTCGCGAACTTTCTGAACGATAACCTGTTTTGCGGTCTGGGCAGCGATACGGCCAAAGTCAATCGGCGGCAGCGGATCAATCAGGAATTCACCCAGATTGATATTCTCGTCGCGAATACGCGCCTGTTCGAGTGACATCTGGGTAAAATCGTTCTCGATATCATCGGTTACCTCGATGAAACGTGCGAGTTTGATTTCGCCGGTTTTGCGGTCGATATGGGCACGAATATCGTGTTCATGGCCATATCTGGAACGGCCGGCCTTCTGGATGGCCTGTTCCATTGCACCAAGAACCTCGTCACGATCAATGCCCTTTTCACGGGCAACGGCATCAGCGACCTGCAAAAGTTCCGGCCGCGGCATTCCCGAAGTTGCTTCCATATCCAACCTCTATTCTGCGTTGTCGTCAGCACGGCGTTCGCCGGTGACATGCGCGATCAATTCATCCGTCAGAACCAATTTCGCCTTTGCGATATCAGCCAACGGCAACAAGACACGTTCACCATCGACAATCATGGCAACCGCATTATCTTCAATTCCATCCAGCAGACCGCTGAAACGGCGACGACCATTGATGGCCATCACCAGTTCGACCTTTGCCTCGAACCCTTTCCACACTTCGAAATGCGGAGCACGGGTTAGCGGGCGGTCGATCCCCGGAGAACTGACTTCAAGGTGATAGGCACCCGAAATCGGATCTTCGACATCCATAAGAGCAGAAACCGTACGGCTGATCTGGGCGCAATCTTCAACATTGATGCTGCCTTTCGCGTCCGGGCGATCTGCCATGATTTGCAGGATATTGTGGTCCTGTCCCGTCATGGAAACACGGACCAGTTCAAATCCGAGCGCATTAATCGACGGCTCGATAATTGCCGTGATTTTCGCCATCAACGGATCTTTTAACTGTTGTCCAATCAGCTCAGCCATATAGCGATGCCATACCCCAAAAAGCACAAAAGAGCGGGCGCGAGGCCCACTCTTTGTCAGAATTTACAAAAAGCTTGGCCGCTTTATACAGCCGGTTTGCGCAGAAATCAAGTGAGGATACAGGGCCCCCACGCCATTCAACCCAAGGATTCAGCGCGACACAGCCAGCCAAGCACATCACCGATCCATAGCCGGACAAATCCTGATGGTTTTCGTGCCGGACCGCTTCAGGATGTAAACCTGATCACATCGGGCAAACTATTGGATTATCGGCACGAATTGCAGTCAGGCCGAAGGATACCGTTCAAATCGAGCCATGCCACGCCCGAAACCCGGCCATCACAGCCAATCTTCATGAAACAGTAAAGGGCCGGACTTCGTCAGTGACCCAGCCATGTCATGGTCGCACAGCTGCCCCGAGAAGGGCTTGCGTGTGACAGACAGGGGACTTTCTGCCTCTATTGCCGCCGACTCCCCGGTTCAACACAATCCGCGGGAAAAGCTGGCACAATCAGGCAGCGCGCGGCTTACGGCGGAAGCGAAGATAGTTACACTTCTTACCCTGACGCAGCGCCTTTTGTTCATAACGGGTTTTGACCCAGTCATGGGGCGGCGTGCGCCAGTCATCGGGCCCTTCCGCCAGCCATTCAAAGTCCGGGTGGTTGTGCATATGCTGCAAGGTCCAAGAGATATACTGCATATCATCACTGGCAACCCGGAACTCGGCACCATCTTTGAGAAGGCGGGCAAGCAGGGCGAGGTTCCTGGGGCCGATAAAGCGTCGTTCGGCATGGCGTTTCTTGGGCCAGGGGTCCGGAAACAGAAGAAACGCACGGTCAAGGCAGGCATCAACAAGCTTATAGAGCAACGGGCGCGAATCATCCGCAACCACGCGCACATTGGTCAGGTTGCGTTCGTCAATGTGGCGCAACAGGCTGCCAACACCATCCATGAACGGTTCAGCCCCGATGATACCGACATCCGGATTGGCCTGTGCCTGACCGGCAAGATGTTCGCCCCCGCCAAAGCCGATCTCAAGCCACAACTGATCAGGTGTGCTTTCAAAATAGCTTTTGGGATCAACACCGTCCTGTTCGGGATAATGGATGCCGATCTTTGGCAACAGGGTATCGACCAGCGCCTTGCGGGAATCCTTTAACGGGCGGCTTCCACGGCGGCCATAGAAGTTCGGACGATCAGGGGTCGGAATCGGACGTTCTTTGTTGCGCATGGTCGTATCAGTTGATCAATCAGGGTCGGGACAAAACTCGGTCAATGTGATCATTGGGCCAAACGAGCCGGATCACAAATCAAAACGGGCGACCCGAATATTCCGGGCCGCCCGCCTCATATCACGTCGTGCAAATTTGGCAAATCGCACTTTTGCAATGCTGGTGCCTGTGGATCAGGCGCCGAATGCCGATTTCAGTTCCCCGACCAGATCGGTGCGCTCCCAGGAGAAGCCACCATCTGCAGTCGGCTGACGGCCAAAGTGACCATAAGCAGAAGACGGGGTGTAAATCGGACGGCAAAGCGAAAGATGCTCGCGAATACCGCGCGGGCTGAGATCCATCAGCTGACGCAGGGTATTGCCAAGCTTCAGCTCGTCAACATTACCGGTATTGTGGTTGTTGACATAAAGCGCCAGCGGCTTGGAAACACCAATCGCGTAAGCCAGCTGAATGGTGCAACGTTCTGCAAGACCGGCAGCAACCACGTTTTTCGCAAGGTAACGCGCAGCATAGGCAGCCGAACGGTCAACCTTGGTCGGGTCTTTACCAGAGAATGCGCCGCCACCATGCGGTGCAGCACCACCATAGGTATCAACAATAATCTTGCGGCCGGTCAGGCCGGCGTCCCCATCCGGACCACCAATCACAAAGCGGCCGGTCGGGTTGATGTAGATTTCTTCATCAGACGGCATCCAGCCAGACGGCAGGGCAGCTTCGATATAGGGCAGAACCAGCGCACGGACATCAGCCTGCGACAGACCATCGGCATGCTGGGTCGAAACCACAACCGAAGTTGCGCCAACCGGCTTGCCATCGACATAGCGAAGGGTCACCTGGCTTTTGGCATCCGGACCGAACTGCGGTGCTTTGCCCGAATGACGGTCTTCGGCCATGGCACGCAGAATACGGTGCGAGAGCTGGATCGGTGCCGGCATCAATTCGTCGGTTTCGTTACATGCGTAACCGAACATGATGCCCTGGTCACCTGCGCCAAGGTCTTTCTCGCCTGCGGAATCAACACCCTGAGCGATATCAGCAGACTGCTCATGCACGTGGCATTGGATTTCTGCGGTCTTCCAGTGGAAGCCTTCCTGCTCGTAACCGATGGCACGGATGGCTTCGCGCGCTTTTTCGATCATGACCTCTTTGGTCACGCTTTCAGGGCCGCGAACCTCACCTGCCAGAACCACGAGGTTGGTGGTTGCAAGGGTTTCGACGGCAACGCGCGAATCCTCGTCAGCGGCAAGGAATGCATCAACGATGGAATCGGAAATGCGGTCACAGACTTTGTCCGGATGACCTTCCGAGACGGATTCACTGGTAAAAAGATATTCGGAAAGAGACATTAAGACCTTCTCCGGTAATGGGTTTCCAAAACTGGACCGGAGGGCTTTCAACACCGGATCGGTATCGATAGCGCCCACTTAGCCTTTTTTTGTGTGGTGGCAAGCGGTCCAAATCCGTCCACATATTCGGTGCTGTTTTACAGCTGCATGACGCTTTTGCCTGATCACTTTTTGCAGGTCAAGCATCATTGACGCAAAAGAGTAACCGGCAAATTGCATAGCACCGGCATTCTCTTGCGCCAAAAGCAAAGGCGCATCCCGTTATCTTGCGAGATGCGCCTGATATTAACAGTATGAAGGCGCGATTATTTCTGATCAGCGTCGCCAGCCTGCAAAGCCCCCATGGATTTGACCAGCTCAAAGATTTTCTTGCGCTGGTTGGGGTCAGTAATCCGGTAATAGGCGCGCACCAGTTCAAGGGTCTCGCGGCGGTTCATCGGATCATTGTCAAACGGATCCGGGCTTTCGGACATCTCGCGGCGTTCATGGACCGATTTCGACGATACTTCTTCGGGCATATCATCAAAGAAGAACGATACCGGGACTTCCAGAACACGGGACAAGTCATAAAGGCGCGATGCACCGACACGGTTTGCACCGCGTTCATATTTCTGGACTTGCTGGAATGTCAGGCCGATGGCCTCACCCAGCTTTTCCTGGCTCATGCCAAGCAGGGTCCGGCGCAGGCGAACGCGCGCGCCAACGTGAATATCTACAGGATTTGGTTTGCCACTTGCGGTCCGGCCACGGCCACGACCACGGGTGTTTTTCACCATCGCGCTTTCATCCTTGGGCGACATAAGGTTGTTCCTTCTCTCACTCCGACCTACCCGTCCTTATTTAGATGGGACAATCTCTGGACGGTTCGGTGCTTTTAACAGCCGCCTAAAGGGATTTTGATCGTCGAGTATATCCCATAACGAGAACGGCGAAGAAGGTAACAATACCGTAAAATAGAATATCGCGCCACAAATAATATACTGTAGTATGGTTTTTATCACTCAAAAGGGGGTGAACCAAGATATTACTTGCACTTAAGGGGAGGGAGGCCAGTTTACGTCCGTAGGCATCGAAGAAAACAGATACTCCCGTATAGGCGGCCCGCACCAAAGGAAGCCCTTCCTCCACAGCCCGAAAACGCGCCGCCGCCATATGCTGATATGGACCCGCACTATCGCCAAACCAACCATCATTGGTGACATTTAACAGCCATTCAGGCCGATTTTCCGGATCGGTAACCGCTCCGGGGAAGATGACTTCATAGCAAATCAGCGGCGAGAAACTTGGCATTCCGGCCACCGACAATGTCTGCGGCCCCGGTCCGGCCGAGAAATCCGTCCGCCCGGCTGTCAGTTTCGGAAATGGCAGGATCGAGCGGAACGGAACATATTCCCCGAATGGCACCAGATGAAATTTGTCAAAGCTTGCAATGATAGTGCTGCTGGCATCAATCACCTGAACGGAATTCCAGACCTTGTATTCGTCGGTGTCGCGCGGATAGGTCCTTGGTGCCCCGGTAATCAGGATGTCGTTCGGCCCTAGGGTCTCGGCCATTTGCTGGCGTGCGACGGTCTGGGTCTCGACAAAGAATGTCGCTGCTGTTTCAGGCCAGATCACAATACGTTTTTGCGTCGGGTTCATGCCCGCAGGACGCTGCGACATTTCCACCAGTCTGGTGAAATGCTGGCGCTGCAATTCAGGACGCCATTTGTCGCGTTGGGGAATATTGGGTTGAACGATCTGCAGCACCGGAACATCGGCAGGCAGTTCTGAAAGCGGCATATCAGAGCGATCTGGCCCGGCAAGCGACAAACGAACAGCACCGCCACCCCACAAAAGCACTGCGATCAAGACACCACCAAGAGCGGCAAGCTTGCCGGGCTTTGCCCCAATGACAGCGGCAGGAAGCGTTGCAAACAGCGCAGTCACAAAGGACAGGCCATAGACCCCGACGACGGACGCAAATTGCATCGGAGCCGCATCAACGGCCCAGATATGGCCCAGAAGGTTCCAAGGAAACCCGGTCAGAATATGCCCTCGCGCATATTCCGCCACCGACCAGAAGACGGCAAGCAACACCGCACGCCGGATCAGGCCATCGGTCAGGCGCCATGTTGCCCAGACGGCAAGCATCGGGAAAATTGCCAACCCTCCGCCCAGTCCCAAAAGCGCAAAGGGGATCATCCAGCCATAGATTTCCGGCTGCACCAGAAAGGCATGACTGACCCAATAGAAACCGGCGGCAAAATGCCCGGTTCCAAACCACCAGCCCGCCGAAAGTGCGCCCTTGTTGCAACGGACTCCCTCAAGGCTCCAGAGCAAAATCGCAAAGGCAACCGGCAAAACGGGGATTAAAAAGAAAGGCGGCAGCGCCAAAACCGCAACCGCCCCGGAGAACAACCAGACAAAACGCCTGCGCCAGCCTGACAGCCCCGCCAGACGTGTCGCCATCGTTTTAATCATCCGTCTTTTCCTGATTTTTGGTTTCTTCTGATGGCGTCGGCGCATCCCGGCGCACCATATGGATGCGCAATCTGCGAATGCGGCGTGGATCAGCATCAAGAACTTCGAACTGAATGCCGCTGGGATGTTCAATCAGCTCGCCGCGTGCCGGAACCCGTCCTGCAAGCGAGAAGACAAGACCGCCAAGGGTGTCGATATCCTCGTCCTCATCTTCATCAAGCAAGCTAAAGGACAGTTTTTCTTCAAGGTCCTCGACCTCAAAACGGGCATCGGCAATATAGCAGCCATCCGAAAGCCGGATCAGTTTCGGCGTCTGGTCGATGTCATGTTCGTCATCAATCTCGCCAACGATTTCCTCGACCAGATCCTCGATCGTGATCAGACCGTCAATACCGCCAAACTCGTCGACCACCAGCGCCATATGCGTGCGCGACAACCGCATTTCCGACAACAGATCAAGAACCCGGATCGCAGGCGATACAAACAGAACGCGCCGCAACAGGGCCTGAAGACTGAATTCGCGATCTGCGGCCACACAGCCCAGAACATCCTTGATGTGCACCATGCCGGCAATGTCATCAAGCGTATCGCCATAAACCGGCAGCCGCGAATGCGCCTTTTTGACCATGACCTCGACCAGAGCTTCAAGCTCGATGGTTTTGGGCACCGCCACGATGTCCGCACGCGGGATCATAACGTCTTCTGCCGTCATGTCGCGTAGCGCAATGATGTTCTCAAAAAGCGAACGTTCGTGCAGCGAAACCGGTTCGTCGTCTTCTTCGGTCCGCTCGGCAAGTTCTTCGAGCGTATCGGAAAGCGAGGCCTCGCCATTGCGCGACTTTCCGCGCTTGAACCCTAGGGCCGAGGCCACATTATCCCATAAGGAGCCGGTTTCTGACTCCTGAATTGCTTCCTCGCCTGTGCGAGGGCGCATACTGTCGTGGTCGTCGTCGCGTTGACTTATGTCGTTCATGGGTCGGTTTCGACATCCTTTAATTCAAACAAGCCTTTCGGCTAAACCGGCGCGTCTTCAATCGGCTCATAGGGATCATCAATCCCGAGGCCAGCAAGAATTTGGCGTTCAAGTTCTTCCATCTCTTCGGCTTCATCATCAACCATATGATCGTAGCCGACAAGATGCAGCGTGCCATGAACGGCAAGATGAACAAGATGATTTTTCAGTGATTTGTCCTGTTCGACAGCCTCGCGCGCGCAGGTTTCACGCGCAATCACAATATCGCCAAGCATCAGCGGCATGTCCGGAGCCATCATGAAGGCATCGGCATCATCGGCACTTTCAAGGGCCGCAAAGGACAGAACATTGGTTGGGTTGTCCTTGTCGCGATAATCGCGATTAAGGATGCGAACCGATGCATCATCGGACAAACGCACACCAATCTCGATCACCGGGGCAACCGATAAAAGCGACGCACCGTCGCCTTCATCCTCTGTACCATCAGTCGGAACGCCGTCGTCATCCCAAAGCGCGCCGTCAGCAAGCGCACCGTCAAGGGCCGCAACAATCGCAGCTTCAATCGCCGCGATTTCGTCCTGCTGCCAGTCGCCGGCCTCGACCTCAAGATCCAGATCAAGCGGTGCCGTCATTGTCCGCATCCTTGTTCGCGGTATCCTTTTCGCCGCGATAACCCTTTTTCAGGCGATCACGCAACGCATCGGCCGCGTCATAGGCCTGAACGATCTTGGTCACCAGATGGTGGCGCACAACGTCGCGCTGATCAAACTTGATCGTCGCCACGCCCTTGACATCACCAATGGTTTCAAGCGCATCACGCAGACCCGATTTGGTGCCATCGGGCAAATCGATCTGGGTCAAATCGCCGGTCACCACCATGCGCGACCCTTCGCCCAAACGGGTCAGGAACATTTTCATCTGCATCGGGGTGGTGTTCTGGGCTTCGTCCAGAATGACAAAGGCATGTGAAAGCGTACGCCCACGCATGAAGGCAAGCGGAGCCACTTCGATCTCGCCACTTTCCATGCGTTTGATCACGACATCACCCGGAAGCGTGTCATGGAGCGCATCATAAAGCGGGCGCAAATACGGATCGACCTTGTCTTTGAGATCACCGGGCAAAAAGCCAAGCCGCTCGCCAGCTTCAACAGCCGGGCGCGACAGGATGATGCGATCCACCTGACCCAGGATAAAGGCCTGTACTGCCATCGCGACCGCAATATAGGTCTTGCCCGTACCGGCCGGACCAATGCCAAAGATCAGTTCGTTATCAAGGATCGCCTCGACATAATCCTTCTGACGTTTGGAGCGCGGCGAAATCCGGCGCTTTTTGGTCTGAATGGTCAGGCGCGACCCGCCAAACATATCCTTGGTCTGGCCGTTCCACGGATCGGTGTCGTCCGGTTCGGACAGACGAATGGCCCCGTCCACTGTTTCGACATCGATTTGATCGATTTCCTTGTCGCGCAAGCGCGCATAAAGCTGCGACAGAACCTTTTTGGCCTGTGCAACCTTGGCCGGTTCACCGGTCAGCATGACAACAAGACCGCGGCTTGATACCTGAACGCCGGTGCGCTCGGACAGACGCGTCAGGTTTTCCGCCTGTGGCCCGTATAAAAGCTGGGCCAGGGCGTTGTCCTGAAACTCGATCTGATCGGAATCCTTGGGGGCGTGTTTTACTTTGGCCGCTGGTTTGTTTGTCGGTTTGTTCTTAGTCGGGGTGCCGCTCACGCAACGTTCCTTTCCGATTTCTGGCCGTTATTGGTGGCATCGACCAGTTCGCCGCCAAGGGAATTAGGCAGCGCTTCCGTGATTTTCAACCTTACGATCTGACCCAATGCGGTTTCCGGCAGTCCGGAAACATGAACCGGCTGCATATAGGGGCTTTTGCCAACCAGCTGCCCTTCATATTTACCGCGGCGCTCCAGCAGGACATCCATCTCCCTGCCGACAGAGTTGCGGTTAAATTCAAGCTGTTGCTCGGCCAGAAGCGCCTGAAGACGCATGATCCGTTCGGTTTTGACTTTTTCAGGCACCTGCAGCTCCATCGCCGAGGCCGGGGTACCCGGACGCGGACTGTATTTAAAGCTGAAAGCCTGAATGAAGGTGATATCGCGCACGATATCCATGGTGTCTTCGAAATCCTTGTCGGATTCACCGGGGAAGCCAACGATAAAGTCCGATGACAAGGCCAGATCCGGGCAAGCATCCTTAAGACGCTTTGCAATATCGCGATAATCGGCATTGTCATGCTTGCGGTTCATCGCCTGCAAAACACGGTCCGATCCGGCCTGAACCGGCAGATGCAGGAACGGCATCAGTTTTTTCAGATCACGGTGTGCGGCAATCAGATCATCATCCACGTCGCGCGGGTGCGAGGTCGTATAACGAATGCGATCAAGCCCGTCGATCTCGGCCAGTTCGCGGAGCAAACGACCCAGCGACCATTCCCCGCCATTGGGGGCTTCACCGTGATAGGCATTCACATTCTGCCCCAAAAGGGTCAGTTCCCGCGTGCCATGCGCGACAAGCTGTCTGGCTTCACCGATAACATCCATCGCCGGACGCGAATATTCCGCCCCGCGCGTATAGGGCACGACACAGAAAGTGCAGAATTTATCGCAACCTTCCTGAATGGCCAGAAACGCTGAATAGCCCTGGTTTGAAACCTGTGCGGGCAGATGATCGAATTTTTCCTCGGCCGGGAAATCGGTATCGATGATGCGATTGCGTCCAATCGCGCGGTTGGCGCGCGCAACCATTTCCGGCAGGCGGTGATAGGTCTGCGGGCCGAACACCATGTCGACCATCGGTTCGCGCCGCATCAGTTCGGCCCCTTCGGCCTGTGCGACACAGCCGGCGACGGCGACGATCATCTTGTCACCGCCATTGGCCTCTTTGGCTTCCTTGTGCTTACGCACACGCCCGAGGTCGGAAAACACCTTTTCGGCCGCTTTTTCGCGAATGTGACAGGTATTGAGGATTACCATATCTGCGCCCTCGGCGCTGTCGACCGACTGGTATCCCAGCGGCGCCAAGACGTCCTGCATGCGCTGGCTGTCATAGACATTCATCTGGCAGCCATAGGTTTTTACAAAAAGTTTCTTCGGTTCAGTCACGTAAGATCCGTTTCGCTCTCTCAAAACGCCGAAAAGCGGTGTGAATAAGTCACACCGCGCTTGAGTTCCGCATAGTCGCAAGGCCGGAACTTTCGGACATCTCGTTATCTGAATTTCCGGTCAGGTGAAACCCAATTTCACATCAACCGGTGCATTATACGGCAAAATGATCAGGAGCCGAACTGTCGATCAGGACCAAACAGTCGAAAATCTTCTGAAATGATCGCCAAAGGCGAACATCCGATCAGTTCTCCGGACAAACCGCTGTCGATCAGCTGGACCGGAACACCCTGATGCAAACCACGCAAAGCTGCCTGATGTCCTTCGGCAACGCGGGCTTCGCAAATCCGGGCAAGTTCCTTACGCGATCCTGCTGCATCCGCCAGCGTCACAGGCGCATGGACAACAATTTCAACCGTCACCTTGCCGAGCGCGAGAAACTGCCACAAATGCGGGGCCAAGTCCATATCCCCGTACCAGGAATAGAATGCCCGCAAGTCACGACCAATCGGCGCACCATCAAGCCGGGTGGCTGCAATCGAGACCGGCTGGAATTTTACGGGCGACCCGTCGGGCATCGCCCGTTCGGCCGATGCAAACAAAGTCGATTTGAATGGCAGAACCCGGTTGCCATCATTGCTGGTTCCCTCGGGGAACAGGATCAGCTTGTCGCCATTTTGCAAACGGTCACCAAGCTGCTGGTTCTGTTCACGCGAACGCACCGCGCGGCGTTCAACAAAGGTGGTACGCGACAATTTGGCAAGGACACCAAATACCGGCCAGCTCGCCACTTCGGTCTTGGCAATGAAACTGCCACGCGTCAGCGCGCCCAGAACCGGGATATCAAGATAGGATGCGTGATTGGCAACAATCACACCGGGCCCATCCATCAGATCAACACCCGATACCCGCACCTCGATATGAAGGATACGCAGGCACAGCGCGTGATAAAAACGCGGCAATTCATCTGCCAGACGCAAACGGCATGCGATCGCCACCATCTGTACCGGCAACAGTACAAGTGTCAGAAGCATATAGGCCATCAGCCGGATAGCGGCGCACACATAGCAGTTCACGATACCCTCGCGGTCCGTTCGTAATGCTTGTAATAGCGATCAGTTACCTTTTCAGTCGGTAACACAATGCAGATGTCCGTGGTATTGAACTGATGATCAACCACCGCACCATCGCCGACAAAACCACCCAGTCGCAGATAGCCCTTGATCAGCGGCGGCAGGTCACGCAATGCCTGGCGCTGGTCGATGCCGTCAATTTCGGCACGCGCCATCGGTTCATAGCGTTCCTCGATGGCGCGCGGGCGCATGTCTTCGGGTGCCAGATGATTGTGATGCAGATAGGTCAGAACATCCTTGAAGGCATCCGGATCGGTGCCATGGAAGGATGCACAGCCAAACATCAGCTTGATATCGTATTTGAACACATAGGCCGCGATCCCCTGCCAAAGCAGTTGCAGGGTCGGCATGGTGCGGTAATCCGCCTCGACACAGGAACGACCAAGTTCCATGATCTCGCCGGTTTCCTTTACCGCAGCAAGCATGCTTTCGATATGGTATTCGTCCGCGCTGTAGAAACCACCATGTTCGTTGGCAACCGACTGACGCAGCAGGCGATAGGTCCCCACCACCGCATCCGCACCGGCACCGCGATTATGGTCAAGCACCAGAAGATGGTCGCACAGCGGATCGTAATGGTCGAAGTCGCGTTTTTCGGCGGCCATTTCGGCGGTCGGCTTTGCGCCGCGCTCTTCATAAAAGACCTTATAGCGAAGTTTCTGGCTGGCGAGGATTTCATCCTCGGTTTCCGCAAGGCGGACCTCAAGCCGTTGAAGCTGTCTTTCGTCGCGCATGACAACACCCTTTTGTTCATCTGCCCGGATTTTGCGCGCGATTTGCGTGAAGGGCGAGTGAAGGGTTTGTGAAGAACGCGTAACAAAATTATGAAAGCCACTTGCACAAATGCGCAAGTGGCTCTGATTTTCGTCAATCAACAGTGCGGTTGAAAACCGGACTTATTTTTCGTCTTTCAAAGGAACGCCATAAAGTTCAAGACGATGACCGACCAGCTTGTAACCAAGTTCCTTGGCAATCTCTTCCTGAAGCTTTTCGATTTTCTCGTTGGAAAACTCGATGACATCGCCCGAACGCATGTCGATCAGGTGATCGTGATGCTCTTCGGTGAGTTCTTCGTAACGCGCACGTCCGTCACCGAAGTCATGCTTTTCAAGAATGTCGGCTTCTTCGAAAAGGCGCACCGTGCGATACACGGTTGCGATTGAAATCTTGGGATCGATGTCGGTTGCCCGGCGATAGACCAGCTCCACATCAGGGTGATCTTCGGATTCTGACAGCACGCGGGCGATAACCCGGCGTTGTCCTGTCATTTTAAGGCCCGCGTCGACGCATTTCTGCTCGATGGTTGATTCTGCAAGCATTGTCTTGTCTCGTTTCCGTTTCCGGTTCCGCCTGTCCCCAGCCAGGACTTAACCCCTAGGCTCTCTAATCTCTGTGGCTAAATATTGAAAAATCCGCCACATATCGCAAGGTTCAATTCGCGATAAATTCGTCAATTCGCAATTGGAAATGCCAAAGCATCTGCTAATCGCTTGAAACCGGCTCTTTCCTATGCCCCTTGCCACCTGCATACAAGAGCGCTACTTCACAAGTGCGCACCAAGTCAGGAGACCGGAATGGCCATCAAAAATCCCGACCATAAAATAGACATCACGTCTGATGTCTGCCCGATGACATTTGTCCGGACCCGCCTCAAACTTGAAACCATGACACCCGGTCAGGTACTTGAGGTCACTCTGGGTGCCGGGGAACCGTTGAAAAACGTTCCGCGCTCGGTCACCGAGATGGGCGACGAAGTCATCGAATTGGTCGAAATTGCCGATACACCGGGCACTTTCCGGTTAACCATCCGCAAGGCGTAGGTAAACCGCCAGTTCCAATGCAGGCTTACAGTACAACAGGTTGATGTGTAAAACCACACCCTTTATGTGGATATAACAGATTAAAATGCGTCCAACTTGCGCAAGGCCATGACGACAAAATAAACTTTGCCGGTTTGATGTTCTGACGTCAGTCACCCCAACCCAGAACACAAGATCCAAGACCCCGCTCCATCACCAGCGCGTCGACCTCGCGGCCCGACTTTCGCCGGTAATATCGCTTGCGTCGACCGATGTCGGTAAAACCGCATTGTCGATAAAGGGCAATGGCCGGCGCGTTATCCTCGGCCACTTCAAGCAACAGCCGACCAACACCATTATCCCCAAGGCGATCCACAACCCCTGCCAGTAACTTGCGCGCAACACCGCATTGGCGGGCTTCCCTGGCAACGACGATGGTATTGATTTCGGCCTCATCAAGCATTGTCTGGATCAGAACAAAGCCCAGGGGCATATCATCACGGTTTTCCGCCTCGTTACCGGGCGCATAGGCCAAAATTCCGAATGCCCCTGGCACATCAAGCAACCGGATGATGGCATCGGCATCCCAGCAATCCTCAAATCCCTGCGCATGCAATTGCTCCGCGACGGACGCAAAGGCGGCGGTCAGAGGCACCAATTCAATTGTGCTGGCCACACTCTTTGAGGGATGCAGGTTCATTCCTTTTTACGCGGCCCCTGATCTTCGATACGTCTTGCATCAGGCGCACGCAGATACATCGGTACCGGCGCAAGGTTTTCACCACTTTCCCAACGTTCAGCCGCAATCCGTGCCACATTTCCCGCGCGCGGCAGTCCGGGTGCCGTACAGTCATAAAACGCATCAGGCGCATGGGCCGCAGCCGTCAGAAGACGCGGGGTCGCATCCCCGGCAAGCAAGGTATCACCAGGTGGTGCCATCATCAGGGCCTGACGCGGGGCAACACATTCAGCCGTACTAAGCGGGCGTTTTTTGCCATCAAAGGCCTGGGCGAAAATTTCGTTTCGCTTGCTATCAAGGGCAACAAGGATATTGCGGCCCTGCTGATCGCGTTCCGACACACCATAGGCAACAGCTTCGAGTGAACTCACCCCGACAACCGGAATTTTGCGGGCAAGACCCAAGGCGCGCGCAGTTGCAAGACCGATGCGCATTCCGGTAAAGGCACCCGGTCCGACCGTAACCGCAATGCCGTCAAGATCGGCCATTGTGACTTTGGCGGTTTCGAGCGTGCGGGCAATAAAGCCCATCAGATGCTCGGCCTGACCGCGTTCCATATCCTCATAAAGCTCGCCCTTGACCACACCATTGACCAGAACCGCCGTCGAAAGCGACGTTGAGGCGGTATCAATGGCCAAAATCGTTGGGCCGGATGTCTCCGGACTTCGCGACGATGTTTGCGATGCATTATGATCTGCGCTATCTGATGAGCGCGGCTGTCCAGTCAGCATCTTCTTTATGTAATCGGTGAACGACAAGAACAGGGAGCCTCCGGCGATGGCGCTGGTCGAAATTACGCCTTCTGAATATGATGTCGAAATTGATATCGTCTATGCCACGGATCGGAATTTCACCGGGGCACCAATCTATACACGACCTGCCTGCTATCTTCATGCGGATGCGGCTGCATGCCTGAAAAAGGCCGCGGCCATGGCAAAGCGTCAGGGGGTCAAGCTGCGCATTCTTGATGCATTCCGGCCCCAGGAAGCCCAACGCGCCCTTTGGAACCATTCGCCCAACCCCGATTTCGTCGCCAATCCGGATTTCGGATCGCCACATGGTCGTGGTGTGGCCATTGATCTAACCCTGATTGATCAAAACGGCAAGGAACTGGATATGGGGGCAGGGTTTGACGAAATGCATAGCCGGTCCTATCACGGATCCGAACTGATCTCCAGACAGGCTGAAGCCAACCGTTTGCTGTTGTTGGGCATCATGGTCAGTGCCGGGTTCGAATATTACGACCATGAATGGTGGCATTATCAGCTGCCCAAGGCATCCAGCAGATATCCGCTTTTTTCTGACAGCGCCCTTGCCGAACCGATGATGCAACGTTAACCGCCATCGCAAAACGGCGGAGCAATCATGCCCCGCCGCTGCGTTCTGCTTTACCTGATGCAGAACGAAAACAGTCTTGGTTTCATTCCCACCCGGGCCGGTTCCGCTTCATTTCAGCATGTCACGCCGTCAAAAGTGCCTGACCGCTTTGCGAATCAAACAATGTCATTCGCGCCCCATCAATCAGGATTCTGGTATCACTCCCCGATCTGAAAATCTGTTCGGGGCCACTGCGCGCAGTCAGTTCCGAGCCGGCAACCGCGAGGCGGACATATTGATCCGGCCCGGTCGGCTCAGCCAATAAAACGCGCGAAGAGATGCCGGTTTCATCAAACAGCATATGTTCGGGTCGCGCGCCCAGCGTCATCGGACGCCCGATCAGATCACGGGCCTCGGCCGGGACATTGACCAGCGGCAAACATCCCGCACCGCTGTCAAAGACAATGTCGTCACCATTTTGCGAAAGCTTGCCATCAAGGAAGTTCATCGTCGGGGCGCCGACAAAGCTTGCAACAAACCGGTTTGCGGGTCTGCGATACACATTTTCCGGTGTGTCGACCTGTTGAATGCTGCCCTTGTCGAGAACCACGACCTTGGTGGCAAGCGTCATGGCTTCGATCTGGTCGTGCGTCACATACACAATCGTCCGGCCAAGCCGTTCATGCAGGCGTTTGAGCTCGATGCGCATATCGGCACGCAATTTGGCATCAAGGTTGGAAAGCGGTTCATCAAACAGGAACACAGACGGTTCGCGTACCAAGGCCCGGCCAATCGCTACACGCTGTTGCTGCCCGCCCGAAAGCTGCGATGGCTTGCGATCCAGAAGCGGCGTGATCTGCAAAAGATCGCCAACCTCGGCGACGCGTTTGTCGATCTCATCCTTGGGCATGCCCCGCATTTTCAGACCAAAACCGATATTCCGGCGCACAGACATGGTCGGATACAGCGCATAGGACTGAAACACCATCGCAATGTCGCGCTCGTCCGGTTCAAGACTTGTGACGTCGCGTCCATTGATATGGATAGAACCATCGGTTGTCGGCTCCAGCCCGGCAATCATGTTCAGAAGGGTCGATTTGCCACATCCTGACGGGCCCAGCAGCACCAGAAAATCGCCATCGGCAATTTCAAGATTGATATCTTCCATCACCGTCAGCCCGGCATAGGCCTTGGTAACATTACGAAGTTCAACGCCGTTCATTCCCGTTATCCTTTCACTGCGCCCGCGGCAATCCCGCGCACAAACAACCGCCCCGACAGCAGATAAACCGCAAGTGTCGGCAAGGCCGTCAGCATGGTCGCAGCCATATCAACATTGTATTCCTTCTCGCCGAATTGCGATCCGACAAGATTGTTCAGTGCAACCGTCATCGGCTGTCCCGCACGTCCCCCAAAGGTCAGGCCCAGAAGGAAATCGTTCCAGATATAGGTAAATTGCAAAATCATCGCGACACCAAGGATCGGCAACGATATTGGCAACATCACATGCCAGAACAACCGCCAGAACCCGGCACCGTCAATGCGGGCGGCTTTAAGCAAATCCTGCGGAACTGTCTTGAAAAAGTTGCGAAACATCATGGTGGTAAAGGCAACACCCCAGATCACATGCACAAGGATCAGTCCGGGAATGGTGCCAAATATCCCCAATTCACGGATCATGATGATCAGGGGATAAAGGGTTACCTGCGGCGGAATGAACATGCCGACCAGAAGGGCCGCGAACATCACATTCGCACCCTTCATCTTCCAGGCAGCCAGGGCATAGCCGGTGATCGCCCCAAGCCCGACCGACAGGATGAGGGCCGGGATAACGATTTTGACCGACGTCATGAAGGATGACGAAAGACCGCCACAGCCCTTACCGAGCGTCTTGGCACAATCGCCAAACCACGCCTTGCTCCATGCCGCGAATCCGGGATCGACGGGCAGGGTAAAGATGCTGCCATTGCGGATTTCATCCATGGATTTCAGCGATGTCGAAATCATGATGAAAACCGGGGACAAGATCATGATTGCCGCCACACAGAGCAATCCGTAAAGGGCTAGCCGATTATATCGCATGATCAGTGCCCCCGCCCGCTGCGCTCTTTTTGCAGCTCGAAATAGATATAGGGTGCGATTACAGCGATCACGGTACAAAGCAGGACAAACGCCCCCGCTGCACCAAGTCCAAGTTCCTGACGGTTTAGAATGTGATCAACCACAAAACGGGCAGGAAGGTCAGATGAAAAGCCCGGACCGCCCCCCGTCAGGGCAACGACCAGATCAAAGGCCTTCATGACAATCGCGCTCATCAGAATGAAGACCGTGAAGAACACCGTGCGCAACATCGGGGTGATGATATGCAAATAGACCCGCCAGACCGGAATGCCATCCACACGCGAGGCCTTCCAGATATTGGGATCAATATTGCGAAGGCCCGCAAGAAACAGCGCCATGCATAACCCGACCTGTTGCCAGATACCCGCAATGGCAAGCGTGTAGATTGACCGGTCGGGCCGCACGATCCAGTTGAATTCAAACCCGGCCCAGCCAAGCGCCCGCACCGCTTCCTGAAGACCAAGACCGGGATTCATCACCCATTGCCAGATCACGCCGGTCACAATGAATGACATCGAAAGCGGCAACATGAAAACGGTGCGAAACAGTCCTTCGGCCTTCACACCCCGATCGACCAGAATGGCCAGTAAATAGCCAAAAACGATACAGCCACCGATAAACAGGAAGCCGTGAATCGCAAGATTCTGCATCGCTGTCCACCACCGTTCATTGGCAAACAGACGGGCATATTGATCAAAGCCGGTGAATTTGTAGACAGGCAGCAAACGTGATCGCGTCAGCGAAATCACGAATGTCCAGATGATGAACCCGTAGAAACAGAAAATGGTGATCATCATGGCAGGGATCAGCGCCATTCTTGCTGTCCATTGCGGACGCCAGCGCCGCCTGCCTTCTTTTTGCGTTTCTTCCTGTGCGACAGAACGCTGCAACACACCTTGTGCCGGATCGGCCATAGACATTCTCGCTTCTTTGTAAAGGCGCCGCTGCCCCGCATATTGCGGTTTGCAGCGGCGCATCCCTGCAAAGTCTCTGGAGTTTTCGCCTTACTTGGCGTTGGAGATCGCTTGATGGAACTTCGCCTGACCCTCTTGCGGGCTCATATCCGTACTGTTCCAGAAATTCGAGATGCTGTCATCAATTGCACCCGAAACCGCACTTGGCACCCCGAAAAGACCGGTACTGACAAGGTGGGTTTTCTTGTCCTGCAGGGTCTTGATCGCGGTCTGGGCACAGCTATCGAAACTGTCCGCAGGCACATCAAGACGGGCCGGAATAGATCCCTTTTTCTTGTTAAAGGCGATCTGTACATCGGGCTCAAGCATCACATGGGCCATCTTCGCCTGGGCCGGTGTGGCTTCTTCCCCGTCCATTGCCGAGAAGGCAAAGGCATCGACCGTCATGATATAGGCCGTATCAATTGCCGGGGCGAAGGAACATCCGACTGTCGTACCCGGTTCAATCCCGGCGGCAATGATTTCACCCTTGGCCCAGTCCCCCATGAACTGGAAGGCTGCATCCCCCTTGATCACCATGCTGGTGGCCTCGTTCCAGTTACGGCCGGGGCTGCCTTCATCGACAAAGGGTTTAAGAGCTGCAAAGGTTTCAAACACCTTGCGCATGGTATCGGAATCAAGGAGGTCATCATCAAGCGTGCTGTAAAGATCGGCATAAAATTCGCGCCCGGCAACGCCCAGAAGAACGCTGTTGAACATGATGCGTTCCTGCCAGGGCTGACCACCCAGCCCGATCGGGATAATGCCGGCATCTTTCAGTTTTTGCGCAGCCACCACGAAGTCATCCCAGCTTTTGGGGACGTCCACGCCTGCTTTTTCAAGCGCGGCCTTGTTATAGAACATCCAGTTCTCGCCATGGATGTTGATCGGGGCTGCGATATATTCGCCATCATATTTCGCCGCCTTGACAATCAGTGGCGGTAACTTGTCGTCCCAATGTTCTTCGTTTGCGATCTTGTCGACATTGGCAAGCAGCCCCTGATCAGCCAGCTCACGCAGTTGCTGACCGATGGAGAACTGAAAAACAGCCGCCGGATCGCCACCCAGCATCCTGTTCACTGCAGCAGCACGGGCATTGCCGCCTCCGGCAATCGGGGTATCAACCCATTTGCCACCACTTGCCTCAAACACCTTGCGCACTTCGGCAAGAGCGGCCTGCTCGCTGCCCGATGTCCACCAATGCAGAACTTCTGCTGTCTGGGCGTGAAGCGCACCGGCAGAGACACCTGCGCTCAGAAATGCCGCAATGGCTGCGACTTTGGAAAATTTCGTCATAACGGATGTTCCTCCCTATTGGATACGTTCACGCCCGATCTCTTCTTAAACGGAAAATCGTAACGTTACGATTTTTTTGATAAGCACTTTATTCACCCTTGTCAATCCACAAAACCCAATGATATTAGGATAAGAGAACGGCGAATATATTTTTTTGCCTGAATTTTCGAAACGTTACGATTTTGGATGCATTCAACAAGAACATCCGCTGAGGGTAAGGAAACAACCATGACAAAATCATTCCCCGACGGGTTTCGCTGGGGTGTCTCCACCTCAAGCTATCAGATCGAAGGCGGTGCTGATGACGACGGACGCGGCGACAGCATCTGGGACACATATTGCGCCACTCCGGGCCGGGTCGCCAATGGCGACAATGGTCGTGTTGCCTGCGACCACTACCATCTCTGGGCCGAGGACCTTGATCTGATCAAGGGGTTGGGAGCACGGCATTACCGGTTTTCGGTCATGTGGCCGCGCGTCCTGCCCGAAGGCACGGGCAAGGTCAATGAAACCGGCATCGATTTTTACAGCCGTCTGGTTGACGGCATGCTTGAACGTGACATTGATCCCTGGCTGTGCCTGTATCACTGGGATCTGCCGCAAGCGTTACAGGATCGCGGTGGCTGGACCAATCGCGACATTGTCGACTGGTTTGGTGATTATACCGAATTGCTGGTGACACGTCTGGGCGACCGCATCAAATCGTGGGTCACATTCAACGAACCCAATGTTGTCGCCTGGGTTGGCCATGAAGAAGGCCGGCATGCACCGGGCATCACCGATCCGCGTGCCGCAATGCGCGTGACCCATCATCTTAATCTCTGTCATGCGCGCGCCACCCGCATCATCAAACATCATTATCCCGATGCGCCGGTCGGATTCGTCTTGCCGATGCACAAGGGTTATACCCTGCCGCATCGTCGCGAACAGGATGCACATCTGATCGAGCTTTTCGAAGCCAAATGGAATGGTGCCTTTCTTGATCCGGTCTATTACGGGCGTTATCCGGAACTGATTCTCGACCGGATGGAACCACATATCCGGCCGGGCGATCTGGAAGCCATCAGAACCGATGTCGATTTTCAGGGCCTTAACCAGTATTTCCCGAGCTATATCCAGGCTGCCGAAGGCAAGGCATGGCCGTTCCAGCACGTCGAACCGCCAAAATATTTCCGGCGCACCGAAATGGGCTGGGCAATTGACGGAGACTGCTTCTATCGCACCATGAAAATCCTGCAGGAGAATTACGGCAATCCGCCGGTTTTCGTGACTGAAAATGGTGGTGCCTTTACCGATGTCCCCGGCCATAACGGTCATGTCGACGATCAGGATCGCATTGCCTATTACACCGAATATCTTGATGCCCTTTTGCGCGCAGTTTCCGAAGGTGCGAATGTTCAAGGCTATATGCCATGGTCCTTGCTGGACAATTTCGAATGGGCTTATGGCTATGACAAGCGGTTCGGGCTTGTTCATGTGGATTATGAGACTCTCAAACGCACCCCAAAGGCGTCCTATGAATTTATGCGCAATGTGATTACACAGAACGCATTGCCATAGGATGCGCCGGACGCTTAGATTGTCCGAAAGAACATAAGAACGGACCTGTCATGCCTGCTTCTCGCCCTAACCTGCGCACGATTGCCGACCGCCTTGGCCTGTCGGTTACGACAGTGTCGCGCGCGCTAAAAGACGGACCGGAAGTCAAATCCGACACCGTTGCCAAGGTCAAGGCAGCCGCAGAGGAAATCGGCTATCGCCCCGATGCCAGGGGCGTCATGCTGCGTACCGGCAAAACCATGCAGGTCTGTTCTATCCTTTACTCACCCGAAGTCGGCGATTACGGCGACCCGGGCTTCTTGGCACAGGTCGAAAGCCTGGCACAGGGGCTTGAGGCCGATCATTATTCTTTGGTGGTTCTGGCACAAACCAGCGGGGAGGATCCCCTTGAACCGGTGCGCAAGGTCCATACACAACGCATGGCAGATGCCGTGGTGTTTTCACGCACCACGCTTCAGGACAAACGTGCCAAATACTGCCTTCAGCATGATTTTCCGTTTGTCAGCTTTGGCCGCACCGAACTTCTGACACCGCACGCCTTTGTCGATCATGATGATGAACAGGCCGCCTATGACGCGATCACGCGCCTGATCGAGGATGGCCACCGCAAGATCGGCATGATCGACCCGCCTGAAGATTTGACCTTTTTTGGCTATCGCAAACGCGGGGCCCGCCGGGCCATGGTTGATGCCGGGTTTGATCCCGATAGCCTGATCTGGATGCCATCGGACGTTTCGGTGCGGGCCGCACGCGAAGCCACCACGAAATTGTTTGGCCATCAACGCGACGCCACCGCCATTGTCTGCGCCAGCCAGATGACCATGATCGGGGCGCTTGAAGCCCTGATGGAACTTGGCATGGATACCATCCGTGATGGCATCGGGGTTGTCGGTTTTGGCGGCATGCCGTTTCGTATGCTGTCAAAGCAAAAACTGGCCTATTACTATCAGCCGCAACGACATGTCGGTGAAGTCCTTGCCCGACATCTGCATGAATTGATGAGCGGGGCGAACCCCGAACAGCTCCAAACCTTGCTGCCCTATCGCCGGATTGATGATCTTGCCGCATTCCGCGAAGGCGAGGATTTCTGAGCCAGTCGGTTATATCCGCACCCAAATCCGCCCTATTGGTCCGGCAACCTGCCATCGCCCATATCCCCGGCTTCGCCCGTTAGCCAGTCAAAAAATACCGTAATGCGCGGGTCGCGCTTGGGTGGATCGAGCGTGATCAGCACATAGTCAAAACCGGTCGGCTCCATACCATGCGGGGCAATCAGCCGCCCGGTCGCCAGATCATCATAGACCAGCGGCAAGGGGCCAATCGCCGTACCAAGACGGTTCACCGCCGCCTGCAGGGCAAAAAAGAAGTGATCGAAATATTGCTCGCTGGCTGGCGATACATTCAGATTACTGGCACGCTTCCAGTCATCCCATGCATCAGGCCGGGTGCGACTGTGAAGCCAGCGCGCATTGGATAAATCCCGATCGAGAATATTTTCCCAGCAATCAGGGTCACACACCGGTCCGGCATATTCGGCCCATAAATGCGTGGTGATATAGTCTTCCGAAATCCCGTAATCGGCCCTGCGAATGGCAAGATCACAACCATCAGACAGCAAATCTACCGGGCCACCAGCAAGACGCAAATCGATATTAAGATCGGGATTAGCCTGACGGAATGCCCCGAGCCGCGGCATCAGCCAGCGCATGGCAAGACTTGGCTCGCACGATACCGTCAGGATCGGTGAGGTTCCGGCATGGCGATGGATATCCTCAACCGCCTGATCAAGCCCGTCCAGCGCACTTCCCGTCGCCTTCAACAGCCTTTCGCCCGCCGCGGTCAGCCAGACCCGGCGATTGCGACGGACAAACAGATCAACCCTCATGCGTTCTTCAATCTGGGCCACCGCCCGGCTGATGGCGCCGTGGGTCAGGTGCAATTCCTCGGCCGCGCGTGAAAAACTTTGATGGCGTGCTGCGGCCTCAAAGGCTGGCAAGGCCGCCAAAGGAGGCAGGCTGCGTTTTTTGTGAATATTACTCACAATATTTCCCGGTATTTTTCGATTTTCTGACGATTGATCCAGTTTGATACTCAATCTACTCACAGATCAAACGGTTTTTCAGCCTAGTCAGGATCACATCCATGCCCGAATTATCAAATCAGTTCCTGTCGATGGAAATCATCGCCGTTGGCATCATCACCCTTCTTGCGGTCATCAGTCCGGGCCCGGACTTTGCCATGGTCACACGCATCGCACTTGCGCGGGGCAGGCGGGCCGGGGTTCTGTGTGCCATCGGGATCGGTAGCGGTGTTTCGGTACATCTGACCTATACCCTGATCGGACTGGGTGTTGTTTTTGCCAGCAATGTCTGGGTTTTGAACAGTCTGCGATATCTGGGTGCAGGCTATCTGATCTGGCTTGGAATGTCGGCCCTGTGGCCAGATATTCGCGTAATTTTTGGTCGCCGCAGGCATCTGAAAAATGTGAATGTCCGGGTAACCACAATGTCAAATGCACCGAAGCCGGATCAAAACCGGAACAACGCGGATCGCCATGCTTTCTGGACCGGATTTGCCTGCAACGCGCTGAACCCCAAGACCATGCTGTTTATCGTATCGCTGTTCAGTCAGGTGATTTCGCCAAACACCCCGATACTGCAGGAAATCGGATATGGCTTTTATATCGCCGCCTGCCACATGATCTGGTTTGCACTGGTTGCAATTGCCCTGACACTCCCTGCTGTGCAGGCCCGCATGGCGGCGATCAAGACATGGATCGAACGGGCAGTCGGCTTGTGCCTTGCAGGGCTTGGCATCAAGCTTATGGCAAGCTAGGCCGGTCTTTCTGCAGGGGATCAGGAACGGATTCCCGTGTCGCCCGATCAGATAAACAGCATCTCGCCGTTCTGCTTGGCGTCATTAAGGAAGGTTACGACACCACCGGTTTCAATGGAAAGCTCATCGCGGGTGGCTTCGTTTTCCAGACCCAGCGCACGCAACCCCATCTCGCAAACCATGAATTTCGCCCCCAACGACGCACAGGCTGACAGCAATTCTTCGAAACTGCCGATCCCGCGGGTCGAATAGCTCAGGTCAATCGAGGTCGCGGTCGCCCCTTCGGCCTCGGTGCGCAAATGCCGCCATCCGGAGGGCGCAAACAGTGCACGGCTGGCATCCATGGTAAAGAACAGGGTAACGTCACGCCCGGTCGCCAAAGCCGCCGATGCCATTACGAGTGCGTAATGAACTTTTTCAAAGCTGCCGGAAAACACCACCAGCGAGAGTTTTTTCGGGCTTTCCGTCTCAGTGCTCATGGATTGAAAGGTCCTTGATTGTGGCGTTTTCTGAACAGGTCGGGCAGCCGGGATCACGCGGCACCCGGATCTTGCGAAACGATGCTGACAGGGCATCAATGATCAGAAGCTGCCCGGAAAGGCCATCGCCGATCCCCATCAGCTCCTTAAGCACCTCGGTCGCCTGAATACCGCCAATCATGCCGACAACCGATCCCAGAACGCCGCCTTGGGCACAAGATGGAATGGCGTCTTCGGGCGGCGGTGCATGATAAATGCAGCGATAGCACGGATGTGGCGCGCCCAGATGGGCCTTAAACGTCGATACCTGTCCATCAAAACGAAGAGCCGCGCCCGATACCAGCGTCTTTTCCGCCAGATAACAGGCATCATTAAGCAGAAAGCGCGTCTCGAAATTATCCGACCCGTCAGCAATGACGTCATAACCGGCAATCAGTTCCATGACATTGGACGCATCAAGGCGGGTATTATGGGCGTGAACCGTGATTTCCGGGTTCATATCAAGCATGGTTGATTTCGCACTATCGACCTTGGGGCTGCCAATATCCTTCATGCCATGCGCGATCTGGCGCTGAAGATTGGAAAGCTCGACCGTATCTGCATCAACAATGCCGATTGTGCCAACACCGGCCGCAGCCAGATACATCGCAAGCGGCGACCCAAGGCCACCGGCCCCGACGATCAGAACCCGCCCACGCTTGAGCTTCATCTGGCCAGTACCGCCCACATCCTTAAGAACGATGTGGCGGGCATAGCGCTGCACTTCATTTTCGCTGAAATCGAAATCGGTCACGCGGTCAAACTATCCTGTCAGGACGGATCAAGGGAACTAGGGTCAGAACCTAGCTTCTGGATATAGCCTGCCCGTCACATCTCTCAAGGAAAAGATTTGATTTTCCATCGAATTCCCCGATTGCCCGAACCCGTCTGAGCCAATCATTGTCCAGTTTTTCACTGCCGGATGAAAAAAACCGGACTGGCGATAGGCCTGATCAATCCGGCCGATCTTTTGCAGTTCCAGCAATCCCTGATCGATTGCAACAATCAGATCGTGGCTATAGGGCGTAACCCGCGTTACGGCGTAATGACGGCTGCCATCAAGGGCAATCTTGTAGCCTTCGATTGGCAGTAAATGCACATCATTGACCACAAGCTCCATTTTCGGGCCTGGCTGGAACGGTGCCAACAGGAAATCTGCCCGGCCCTCGGCGACAAATTGCACCATCAATTCCCAGTTTGGCACATGCAGTAAATCAACAAGACCCAGCTTGCCCAAGGCCTGCCAGTCGGGTTTCCAGGTCCGGTTTGACACCCCGCGCAGTCGCTGGAGGCTTCGTAAACTGCGAATTTTCGATCGATTGGGGCTGTCTGCCCGCATATAGAACCCGGCTTCAAACCGGCCATTGGGAATCACGGCCCCGGATGGGGAAATCCTGTCCCCTTTATGTTCAATGTCGCGCAACCATGTCGAAGAACCGGTAAGGTCTGCTTCGCCATCTGCGATCATCTGCATCATGCGCGCATAATTTCCGCCGGCAATCAGATTGATGGCGCCGCGCCAGCCGCCCTTTTTCAGGGCCTGCTGGATCAGAACGACCTCAACGACATCACGGCGGCTGTGCGGACCGTCAAAGGATGTGATGGCAAGCGGATCGCGACCGTCCCGGAATTTCTCATAATCGACCAGAACATCATCGGCAACAACTATCCGAAGGCTGTGCTCGCCGTGATCAGCCCTTACTGTTTTGATATCGAAACAAAAAACAGCCACAACCAGACACAGCATCCCGATCCATCCGGATGCTCTGAAATGCCTGATTTTTCGATCATTTGACGTCATGCACATGTCCCGTTTCTGCCCTATCCTTCAGATTGGGACGATGGCATCCAACATCCAGTAGCGGGCAAAGGCCACACAGCAAAAAAGGCCCGGCGCGATACGCCGGACCTTTGAATTTGTTATATTTGGTCGTCTGGCAAAGAACTTATTGCAGACCTTCGAACAGGGCAGTCGACAGGTAACGTTCAGCAAAGCTCGGGATGATGACCACGATGCGTTTACCGGCATTTTCCGGCTTCTGACCAAGTTCAATACCCGCAGCCACCGCTGCACCTGACGAAATACCGGTCGGAAGGCCTTCAACCGCAGCCAGTTTGCGTGCGGTGGCAAAGGCGGTCTCGTTGCCAATGGTCATGACCGTATCAATCACATCGGTATTGAGGTTGCCCGGAATGAAACCGGCACCAATGCCCTGAATCTTGTGCGGGCCGGGTGCGCCACCGGAAATGACCGGGCTGTCTTCGGGTTCAACCGCCACAATCTGAATGTTCGGGTTATGTTTTTTCAACACTTCACCAACACCGGTCAGCGTGCCGCCCGTGCCAACACCGGCAACAAAGATATCGACCTTGCCGGCGGTATCCTTAAGGATTTCCTCGGCCGTGGTGTTGCGATGAACTTCCGGGTTTGCCGGGTTGTCAAACTGCTGGAGCATGATAGCGCCATCAATCTCGGCCACCAGTTCCTCAGCACGGGCAACCGCACCCTTCATGCCCTTGGCTGCCGGGGTCAGGTCAATCTGTGCACCCAGAAGCATCAGCATCTTGCGACGTTCAAGCGACATGCTTTCGGGCATGGTCAGGATCAGTTTGTACCCCTTGGCCGCTGCAACGAATGCCAGCGCAATGCCGGTATTGCCCGAGGTTGGCTCGACCAGGGTTGCGCCCGGTTTAAGCTTGCCGGTTTTCTCGGCATTCTCGATCATCGCCAGACCGATACGGTCCTTGACCGAGGCCAGCGGGTTGAAGAATTCAAGCTTGCCGATCAGGTCGGCTTTCACACCTTCGGCTTCGGCCAGACGTGAAAGGCGCACCAGCGGCGTTGCGCCAATGGTGTCAATGATGCTGTCGTAAATCTTGCCGCGAAACTCAGTCATGTTTTCCTCGCACGTTTCTGTATTTTTGCCATCAAGCACACGATGTATTTGTATTTATATCGCTATCCCACAAGGTCAAATGGATAGAAGAAATTTTTACAAATCTGCTGGCAGACGGCATTCCTGATGCCTGTAGTTTATCGAAAATTGCAGCGGAATCCTGTTGAATAAGAATACACCACTCCGCTGCCAGCCCAGAAGACTAAATGATGAAATCAGGGGACTCTTCGATCCCGCTGCGCAGACCCGCATCACGGGCACGGTTGCACAGGTCCTCGACCGTGATTTTTTCAAGCTGCTTCATCATTTCGTCCTGCAATTCACGCCAAAGCGGACGCACAACTTCCTTGCCCAGCGGCGATCCTGCCGGATCCTCGATCGGATCGTCGGATGTTTCCATCGACCGGATGACCGAAACAATATCGGCAAGCGTGATGCGACGGCGTTCACGCGCCAGTCGATAACCGCCGCGCGGTCCACGCACACCCACCAGAATATCGGCACGCACCAGCTGCTGAAGGGTCTGTTCAAGGTAACGTTTCGGAATGCCCTGACGCGCGGTGATATCGCGACTTTGGACCGGCTCACCCGCCGCGTTATAGGCAATATCCACGACCGCCTCGATCGCAAACAGCATCTTTTTTGAAAGCTTTAGCATCGTTTCATCTTACTCCCCTTGTGGTCCGGCCATCCCCCCAGATGACATGCAAACCTGGTTTCGTCAGAGCAACCATCAAACCCCTGCCAAACCGCAAACCGGCCCAGCAGGTGCAAATCATTTGACCGGACTTGCCGTCCCGGTCGATCCGAAACCGCCCGCGCCGCGCGCAGTTTCATCAAGATCATCCACGGCCCGCCACGCCACCTGTGTCACCGGGGCGACCACAAGCTGGGCAATGCGCATGCCACGTTCGATTTCAAAGGCTTCGTCGCCATGATTGATCAGGATGACTTTGATCTCGCCGCGATAATCGGCATCAATCGTACCCGGACTGTTCAGAACCGTGACCCCGTTCTTGGCAGCAAGCCCCGAACGCGGACGTACCTGCGCCTCGAACCCGGCGGGCAGGGCAATTGCAATACCGGTTTCGACCAGCGCCCGTTTTCCCGGTGCCAGAACCAGCTTGCCCGCGATTGCGGCCTGCAAGTCGACGGCTGCGGACTGGGCGGTTGCATATTCGGGCAACGGCAAATCCGCCCCGTGGGGCAGCTGTTTCAAATCAACGCTAAGAGCCGACATATTCCATCCTTGTTTATGGCCCGGTCTGAACCGGGATATGCGTTATTGCCTGCACGATCAGGGTCGTGTCAGGAAAAATGTCTGATGATCCGTGCGCACAGGGCCTCGGCAATGCCGGTTTTGCTTTGGCGCGACCAATGTTCATCGGTCCTGGCATCATCACCTGAAATCAGGAAAATCTCGTTCTGATCCCCGCCAAAGGTCCCGGTTTCAGGGGCCACATCATTGGCAAGGATCCAGTCACAGCCCTTGCGTGCCCGTTTGGCACGCGCATGTTCGGTGACCTTTTCGGTTTCTGCGGCAAATCCGATCACAAGCCCCGGGCGCGACGCACCGGCCTTGCTGATCGTTGCCAGAATATCGGGATTTTCCGAAAGCCTGAGGTCCGGAATAACGCCCGATCCATCCTTTTTAAGCTTCTGTCCGGCTTCGTCGGCCGTGCGCCAGTCGGCAACCGCTGCGGCACAAATGGCGATGTCAGCCGGAAGGGCGTTTTTGACCGCAGCCAGCATCTCGCGCGCGGTTTCAATGCGCACAACTTTTACCCCGGCCGGATCGGGCAGGGATACCGGACCGGTCACCAGCGTCACATCCGCACCGGCATTGCAAAGCGCCTGCGCAATCGCATGGCCCTGCTTGCCAGACGACCGGTTGGCGATATAGCGCACCGGATCAATCGGCTCGTGGGTCGGCCCGCTGGTGACAACGGCCTTTTTCCCGGCAAGCGGCTTGGGCGCGGACTGACCATCAAGGAAATCAAGCACATTTGCGATGATCTCGGCCGGTTCTGCCAGACGGCCCGACCCGGTTTCACCACAAGCCAGATCACCCGCAGACGGCCCAACCCGGATCACGCCACGGCTTTCAAGCGTTGCGATATTGGCCTGTGTTGCCGGATGGTTCCACATCTCGACATTCATGGCCGGTGCAATCATCACCGGTTTGTTGGTGGCAAGAAGGGCGGTTGTTGCCAGATCACCGGCCTGACCGGTTGCCATTTTTGCCAGAATATCGGCACTTGCCGGAGCGACCAGCACAAGGTCAGCCTCACGCGACAGACGGATATGCCCCATCTCGGCTTCATCGGTCAGGGAAAACAGATCCTGATAGACTTTGTTTTCGGTAAGGGCTGCGACAGAAAGCGGTGTAACGAACTGTTCCCCGCCCTTGGTCAGGATGGCGCGAATATTGATTTCGCGGTCTCTGAGCCGACGGATCACCTCAAGAACCTTATAGGCCGCAATGCCGCCCGAGATGATCAGAAGGATATTTTTGCCTGCCGCCACTGTGATTACCAATTAATTACGGTTTAAAAGTGTGGTTAACCTACATTGTCTCATTATGGGACGCAAGCGCCCAAAACCGAAATGGAAACGCCGCGTCCCCCAAAGGGTCGCGGCGCTGATTTTTCACCCTGCTTTCAACAGGTTTATGACGGACCAAATCCGGTCCCCATCATGGCACGGTATATAACATCCCGAACCACCGCCAACGGGACTCGGTCCCCATCGCGGTGCAGTTAATCCGCCAGCGCCCCGATGCCACCGGTCCGTCGAGACGAATTTCAACGCGTTCATCGCCCAGTCGGGTCATGGTTGCCTGACCATCTGACGGGTAGCAGGCAATATCGGGCGTCGGATCCGTAAGCGTAAAACCGAATGCCGGCGGATTGCGCGTCAGGGTATAATCACCCGGCGTAATGTCGTTAACACGCAGCGGCAATGAATTTGCCGCCAGCTTGAAACGGTCCATTGCGCCATAATGCTCGTTTAATGCAAAACGCGGCAGATACATAAAGTCGGATTCCGTGCTCATCGCACCGCTTTGCTGACCAAAGGCGGCCTTGTATCCGGCTTCCTTGACAGCATTGATGACATCGGCATCCGCCTCGCCATAGGGATAGGCAAAGATATCGGGCACAAACCCAAGCTCGGCCTTGAAGCGTTCGGCCGCATGGGCAAGCTCGGCCTTGACGGCTTCGATATCAAGATCGGGCATATGCGAATGGTGCTGGCTATGACCGCCAATGGTGACACCGGCCTTGACCATTTCACGCACCATGTCCCAGGTCATGTAATTGGCAAAACCGTCATCGAGCTGTTCGGTTGAAACAAACACCGTAAAGGGCATGTTGTTGGCCCGAAAGATCGGCCACGCGGTTTCGTAAACCGAGCGATATGCATCATCAACAGTGATCCCGACCGTGCGATCCGGAAGGCCCTTGCCATTTTCAAGCGCCTCGACAATCTGTGGCAATCCCATCACGGTGTAATTGCCATTGGTCAGCTCGGCGACATGTTCCTTGAACTGTTCCGGGCGAATATTGGTAGAGGGATATTCACCCTCGCCAAAGCGGTGATACATAAAGACCACTGCCGAACTTGCATCACCACCGGAGGCCGCAACAGCCGGTTCGGACGCATCTTGCTGTGCTGTCGCCATCTGCGGTTCGGTTGCCGGTTCTGCCTCGGCCACCGGGGCGTCCGGTGCGGCCACATTGCCCTCATCCCCGGCGGGTGTTGCCGCCGAACTGGTTACCGGTGCCTCTGTTTGCACGTCTGAGGACGTGCCGGTCCCGGTTTCGACTGACTGGGCATTGCCCGGTTCGATGCCGAATGTTAACCCGACGGCAAATGACATGCCGAACACCGCGCTGCGCAGCATGGTGCCGGACTGTATCAGACCAGCTGCCGATAACGACCTTTGGCCTTTGGCCTTAAAATTCATATCTGTTTCCAGTTTTCTACCAACCACTCCAGACAGGACCTTGTGTGCGGATCGGTCCTGTACCCCGGCTTTGCTGTTTTTGTCATTATCCGGGGGCATCGTCCCGTTTGCCGGGATCGTTTTGCAAAAGCAAAAATACCAGCGAACCGTTTGTTTTTCCATATTTCATATAGATGGTTGCGAATTGGACGACCGGGGTTACCTTTAATACAAACCGATAACTCCAACCCCAAGAGGTCCCATGCTTAGTTCAGATGCTTTTGGTCTTTTGTTCCGCAACGCCCGCACATTCAGCTATTGGCAGGATCGCGATGTCGATACGGATTTGCTCAGACAGGCCTGGGATTTGACGGTGCTGGGCCCGACCAGCGGCAATTGCGAACCGATGCGCGTCACCTTCGTCAAGTCCGAAGCATCCAAGGAACGCCTGAAACCCTGCCTGGCCGAGGGCAATGTCAATCAGACCATGACCGCACCGGTTACCGCCATCATCGCCCAGGACATGGAATTTTACGAGAAGCTGCCCGCCCTTTACCCCCACACCGATGCGCGGTCATGGTTTGCCGGCAAGGATGAGGTGATCAAGGCCACCGCATTTCGCAACAGTTCCCTGCAGGCTGGCTATTTCATCATGGCACTGCGCGGGCTTGGTCTGGATTGTGGTCCGATGTCAGGATTTGATCAGGCCAAGGTGGATGCCGAGTTTTTTGCCGGCACCCCGGTCAAAAGCAACTTCCTGCTCAATATCGGGTATGGCAATCGTGAAAAGCTTCATGCGCGCAGTCCGCGGCTCGGTTTTGATGAAGGGGCCGAAATCCTCTGAGACCGACACATTTTCAGACAGGATTAGACAAGGGTCTCCGTCACCGGAGGCCTTTTTCATATTCAAGCCTTCTGATTTTCTGATAGAGCACATGCAAACGACGTTTCGACGGTTTTTTTCAATCCGTCGAACAACTTGAAAACTGTCATCAAACTTTTATTTGATCTTTACTGGCCCATAACCATTTTAGGTCCACTTTTATATACGCGCGTATAGAACCAGATTCACCCCGTAAACAGGAGCGTTAATTGGGCTTTCGCCAATTGATCCTTACAGCTTTGGCCATTGCCTTTCCGGCTGGCGTTGTCTTTGTCGTCCTTGCGGCGATGGAGCTGCTTGGCTGGGGCACGGCGATTGTCTCGGCAACGCTATCCTGGATCGGGATTACGGCGATGTTGCGCATATATTTCGGCGATCTGCGCCGGGTTGCGCGCTATGCCACCGATCTGCGTGACCGGTTCAAGGGCACCCCGCCACAACATATTACATTTGCCGCCGCGTCCGAGCTGTCATCACTTTATACCCAGATTGCCGGTGCCTTCCGTGATCGTATTGCCCTTCTTGAAGCGCAAACCAGTACGGACGCCGAAATCCTTGATCACCTGCCAAACCCGGTGGTGATGGTCAACCGGCATCGGGTGGTGACCGGCTTTAACCAGGCGGCGAAGGGATTGTTTCACAATCTTGAGACCGGTCGAGACCTGACACGTTTTATTCGCGATCCGATCCTGCTTGATTCATTTGATGACGTCGCCAATGAACGCGAAATCATGAAACATGCGGAATTTGTTTTGGCCAGTGACGCGCATCGTCATTATGACGTGCTGACAGCGCGCCTGCCTGCCGCCACCGGGGATCGCAACTTTGTGCTCAGTTTCTCGGACCTGACCGAGCTTCGCAAACTTGAACAGATGCGTGCCGATTTCGCGACCGACGCCGGGCATGAGCTGCGCACGCCGCTTTCGGTTCTTCTGGGCTTTATCGAAACCCTTGAAGGCCCGGCCAAGGATGACCCCGACGCGCTCAACCAGTTCCTGCCGGTCATGCGCGATCAGGCCCAGCGGATGCAACATCTGATCGAAGATTTGCTTTCCCTTGCCCGGATCGAGCTGAATGAACATACCCCGCCATCAAGCGATTGCGATGTGGGCAAAGTCATCAGCAAGGTTGCCGAAAGCCTTGCCATGAAGGCACAGACCAAGGGCATGAATATCCGCGTGACCCAGGAACTCGAAAATACCGAGATGATCGGCGAGGAAAAGGAACTGACCCAGGTCTTTGTCAATCTGGTGGAAAACGCCATCAAATATGGCCATTCCAATACCGATGTCGAAGTCACGATCAGCCTTGTCAAAAACCCGCCCGGTGCATTGGCGCGTTTCCGCCATGACCGCATCATGGCTGTTGCCATCCGCGATCATTCCGACGGCATTGCGCGCGAACATCTGCCACGCCTGACCGAACGGTTTTACCGGGTTGATACCGCACGATCGCGCGCAGTTGGCGGTACGGGCCTTGGTCTGGCCATCGTCAAACACCTTGTCCAGCGCCATCGCGGCACCATGCAGATCGAAAGCGAACAGGGTGTCGGTTCGGTCTTTACGGTCTATCTGCCGGCCAAAACCGGCGACAATGTCCGGAAACTGCATTCCGCCTGATCCCGGTCAACAGGACCAAACAAAAAGGCCAGCAACATCGTGCTGGCCTTTTGCGTATCTGGATCAATCGAACGTTTCGATTACAGAATAAATTTCGAAAGATCGGTGTCCTTTGACAGGTCTTCGACCTGTTCGCGGACATAATTGGCATCGACCTTGAAGGTTTCGCCCGCCCGGTCGGTCGCGGTAAAGCTGATATCATCGAGCAGCTTCTCCAGAACCGTATGCAGGCGGCGTGCGCCGATATTTTCGACCGATTCATTCACATTGGCCGAAATCCGGGCAATTTCATCAATCGCGTCATCGGTGAAATCGAGTGTGACTTCCTCGGTCTTCATCAGGGCAACATATTGCTTGATCAGCGATGCTTCGGGCTCCATCAGGATGCGACGGAAGTCGCCTTCGGTCAGTGCCTTGAGCTCAACCCGGATCGGCAGACGGCCCTGCAATTCCGGCAGAAGATCCGACGGCTTTGCCAGATGGAATGCCCCCGAACAGATGAACAGGATATGGTCGGTCTTGACCGTACCATGCTTGGTCGAAACATTCGTGCCTTCGATCAGCGGCAGCAGGTCACGCTGCACACCTTCACGCGAAACATCGCCACCGCGTTCGGAACGCGCGGTGATCTTGTCGATCTCGTCAAGGAAGACGATGCCGTTCTGTTCGACATTTTCAATCGCCTCGGCAATGACCTTGTCCATATCCAGCAGCTTGTCGCCTTCCTCGTCGATCAGGCGGTCAAAGGCTTCTTCGACGGTCATGCGTTTGGGCTTGGTATTGCCGCCAAACGCCTTGCCGAACATATCGTTGAGGTTCAGCATCCCCATCTGGGCACCGGGCATGCCCGGAATATCGATGGTCGGCATCGAGGCCGAGCTGCTTTCCTGAACATGGATTTCGATTTCTTTTTGCTGAAGTTCGCCTTCGCGCAGCATCTTGCGGAATTTCTGGCGGGTATCAGGCGATGCATTTTCGCCGACCAGCCCGTCCAGAATGCGTTCCTCGGCCTGCATTTCGGCCTTGGCCCGGACTTTCTTGCGCATGCTTTCGCGGGTCAGATCGATGGAAACTTCAACCAGATCACGCACAATCTGTTCAACATCACGCCCGACATAGCCAACCTCGGTAAATTTGGTCGCCTCGATCTTGATAAAGGGCGCATCGGCAAGCTTCGCCAGACGGCGCGCAATTTCGGTTTTACCGACACCGGTCGGACCGATCATCAGGATGTTTTTGGGCAGAACTTCATTGCGCATGGTGTCGTCAAGCTGCTGACGGCGCCACCGGTTACGCAGGGCAATGGCCACTGCACGCTTGGCGTCCTTCTGACCGATAATATGTCGATCAAGTTCGGAGACAATCTCGCGCGGGCTGAAATGTTGGGTCATGATTTATTCCGTATCTTATTGCGACGAATGCCGTGACGGGCCCGGATTGCTCCAGCGCCTTACTTCGCATCCTCGATTTCAATCTTTTCAAGCAGGACATTGCCGTTGGTATAGACGCAAATCTCGCCGGCAATTGCCATTGCCTTGCGGGCGATTTCCTCGGCACTCATGTCCATATCAATCAGGGCACGGGCCGCCGAAAGCGCATAATTCCCGCCCGAACCGATAGCAATAATGCCGTCTTCGGGTTCAAGAACGTCACCCTGACCGGTCAGAACCAGCGAAACATCCTTGTCGGCCACCGCCATCATGGCTTCAAGCTTGCGCAGGTAACGATCGGTGCGCCAGTCCTTGGCAAGTTCGACACAGGCACGCATGGTCTGGCCCGGATGACGATCAAGTTTTGCTTCAAGCCGTTCAAGCAGGGTAAAGGCATCTGCGGTCGCCCCGGCAAAACCAACCATGATTTCACCTTTCTGACCAATGCGGCGCACCTTGCGGGCATTGCCCTTGATCACGGTCGGGCCAAGAGAGACCTGACCATCACCGGCCACCACGACTTCATTGCCCTTGCGCACCGACAGAATTGTCGTGCCATGCCAGCTTTGTTGTTCGCTCATGAATTATCCTTGAATCTCGTCGATTGCTTCGCCCAAGAGTTAGCACGGCAGACGCCCCGGTCAAGGGCAGAAGCCACCCATTGCCCCCAAGATCACCTTTGCTGTGACCCAAACACAGTTTCAACGCCCACAGGCATAAAAAATTCAAAGCACACAGCCACGACATGCTTTACCCTTGACCATCAGAAAAGAATTTCAAGAAAACAGGACCCGAAACCATGAGCAGCACCGATCTTTCGCAAACCCATCTTGGCAAATGCATCCTTGCCGGTCAGGGCAGGGTCAAGGCCGATCTGGTCCTGCGCAATATCGGGCTTCTTGATGTGATCACCGGCAAGGTCACCCAAACCGATATCGCCATTGTCGGTGACCGGATTGTCGGCACCCATGACAGCTATGCTGGTGAAACCGAAATTGATTGCACCGGCAAATTTGCGGTTCCGGGCTTTATCGACACGCACCTTCATATTGAAAGCTCGCTTGTCACCCCGCTTGAATTTGATCGCTGCGTCTTGCCGCATGGTGTGACGACGGTCCTGTGTGACCCCCATGAAATCGCCAATGTGCTTGGTGCGGAAGGGATCCGCTATTTCCTTGATTGCGCCGAACAGACCATCATGGATGTGCGGGTCAATCTGTCATCCTGCGTACCGGCAACGGCGTTTGAAACCGCTGGTGCGCGTCTTGAGATCGAAGACCTGTTGCCGTTCCGATCCCATGAAAAGGTCGTGGGTCTTGCCGAAATGATGAACTATCCCGGCGTTCTGAACCTTGATCCGGGCATCATGGCCAAGCTTGAAGCCTTTCAGGATGGTCATATTGATGGCCACGCGCCACTGGTGCGCGGCTTGGACCTTAATGGCTATATGGCCGCTGGCATTCGCACCGACCATGAAGCCACATCCGCCGAAGAAGCCCGCGAAAAACTGGCCAAGGGCATGGCGATCCTGATCCGCGAAGGATCGGTTTCCAAGGATCTTGAAGCCCTGGCTGAGATTCTTGATGAAAACAGTTCAAGCTTTGTGGCGCTGTGTACCGATGATCGCAATCCGCTTGATATCGGTGAAGAAGGCCATCTTGATAGCCTTGTGCGCCGCCTGATCGGTCATCTTAAGGCCCGCAATTGCCCGATCCATCATGCCTACCGCGCCGCATCGCATTCGGCTGCCCGCATTTTTGGCCTGCGCGATCGCGGTTTGATCGGACCGGGCTGGCGGGCCGATATTGCCATTCTTGATGACCTTGAAACCTGCGATGTCAGCGATGTCATCGCCGGTGGTCGCCTTGTGACCGATGATCTGTTTGCAACCCGCACCCCCATCGCCCCGGTCGGCCTGACCTCGATGAAGGCAACGCCCGTGACAGCCGCAGCCTTTGCCTGCGATCCCAAGCCCGGTCAGAACCAGACACCGGTGATCAAGGTCAAGCCGGGTCTTATCCTGACCTTCCGTGACGAGGCAACGCTTGAGATCGGCGATAACGGGCTTGAGCCCGATCTGGCCAATGACGTGATCAAGGTGGCCGTCGTCGAACGCCATGGCATCAATGGCAATATCGGACGCAGCTTTGTGCGGGGCTTTGGCCTGAAACGCGGGGCAATTGCGTCCTCGGTCGGCCATGACAGCCACAACATCACCGTGGTCGGAGCCAGTGATGCCGATATGGCCGCGGCCGTTAACCGCCTGATTGAAATGGGCGGTGGCTTTGCGGTTGCCAACGAAGGCAAGGTTACCGCCGAACTGCCATTGCCCGTCGCCGGACTGATGAGCACGGAGCCGTTCGAAGTGGTCGAAAAGGACCTGATCACGTTGCGCAAGGCTGCCAAGGATCTTGGATGTGTCTTGCCCGAACCGTTCCTTCAGGTTGCCTTCCTTGCCCTTCCGGTTATTCCGCATCTTAAAATGACGGATCGTGGCCTGTTTGACGTTGATAAATTCGACTTTGTTTAGAATGCGTCAAAACAACCCTTGATATATTTTTATGCCACATGATCAACCTGATATTGTTTTCGGCCCGATGTGATCTAATCTGTTGATATAGCTGCATGACATAGGCGGCCTTAGTCAGGGTCGCATAACAAGGGCAGAATATCAGGTGAAAATCAGGCTTCAGATCGGTGTTACCGCAGCCTTCACAACCATTGCGGTCCTGATGTTGGGAATAACCGTTGCATTTCTGTATGAAAGCAACCGTACCCTTGCACTTCAGACAGCCCATAATCAGATGGAGACCGCGCGAAAAATCACGGTCGAAAGTCTGGTCAATGTCATCACACCGGTCAGGAAAATCGTTGCCACCACCGCCGATCTGGTCAATGCGTTCCCGGATGCCATTTCACAACCGCGCGGTGGTGAAATCATGGCCAGCCAGATCAATGGCCATTCCCAGATTTATGGTCTGTTTTTCGGGTTTCAGAATGATGGACGGTTTTTTCAGGTTGTTCAAATCCCCGAAGGCCTGAAAACCTTTGGTCCGCATGACAGTGTCATTCCCGATAAAAGCAAGATTGTCTATCGGTCGGTTGATTATGACTATTCGGGCGGCATGCTTGATACTTTTCTGTATCAGTCAAGCTGGGGAAAGGTCACGGGCCAGGAACAAAGCGCTGTCACCTATGATCCGCGCAACCGGGCCTGGTATAAGGGGGCACAGGGTAATGATGATGTCTTTATCAGCCCGTTCTACACCTTTAACAGCACCGGCAAACCCGGTGTGACCTTTGCCAAGCGCGTGCTTAACCCTGACGGCAGTCTGATGGGTGTTGTCGGTGCGGACCTGACTTTGGAAAAGGTCACTGAAATTCTTAGCAATATCCGCATCGGCGCAGAAGGCCGGGTGTTTCTGCTTGGTTTTCAAAATCGGGTCATCGCCTATGCCGGTCCGCAGGGCATCGACGGAAATTCATCCTTTTTCACGGTCGGCAACCAGAAAGCCAGTGACCCGATTGTCACCAACGCCATCTTGAAATGGAGCCAGAAGCCCGAAGCCTTCTTTGAGTTTGTCGACGAAAAAGATGGGAAAAAATACCTGGCCTCGGCGGCAATCGTGCCGGGACTCTTCGGCATGGCGCCGGTTCTGGGCCTTATCGTTCCCGAAGACGAATTTATCGGCGCGATCAAGGCAACCACCAAATATGTGCTGAAAATTTCCGGGGCGATCTTTATTTTCACCATCATCCTGATTGCGATTATCTCCCGGATGATGAGCCGCCAGCTCAATATCGTGGCTGCCGAGGCCGAAAAAATCGGCCGGTTTGATCTTGGCGGCGATTTCAGGATGACATCGCATATCTATGAGGTCAGCGCGCTGTCATCGGCGATTGCCAATATGAAGGTCAGCCTCAAAAGTTTTGGGGCCTATGTGCCGACCGATCTGGTCAAATCCATAGTTTCCAACGGCAATCCGGTCGAAATCGGCGGCGAGGCCCGCGATCTTTCGATCATGTTCACCGATATCGAAGGCTTTACCGCCAAGACCGAAAACTATTCCCCGACCGAGCTTGCCCGGGAACTGTCGAACTATTTCGCCGCCATGGAGCACCAGATAACGGCCAACGGCAATGGCACCATCGATAAATATATCGGTGATGCCATCATGGCGTTCTGGAATGCACCGTCGGATGATCACGACCATGTTGATCATGCCTGCCGGGCGGCTCTTGCCTGTCGGTTGGCCGGGCGGCAGCTTAATTCCATCTCGCAGGAGTCTAAGCTGTTCCCGCTTTATACCCGCTTTGGCCTGCATACGGATCGGGTGGTTGTCGGCAATGTGGGATCGGAACATCGGCTGCAATATACCGCCCTTGGCGGGGCGGTTAATCTGGCATCGCGGATCGAGGGACTGAACAAGATGTATGGCACACGTATTCTGGCCAGTGACGCCATTGCCCGCCGCGCATCTGATAATTTCCTGTTGCGCTATGTGGATCTTGTGATGCCCGTTGGCACGTCATCGCCACTTGCGATTTACGAGCTGATCGGGGACAAATCCGATACCAGCAACAGGCTTTGCAACATTGTAAAACAGCAGATCGAGATCGCGGCATGGGATGCCTGTATGGCGCTTTACCTCGATCACAGATGGGCCGAAGCACATGCTGCTTTCAGCGCCCACATTGCCGATGCCACAACCCCGAAACTGGTTGAAATCTATATCACGCGCTGCCGGGATTTCATGACCAATCCGCCGCCAAAAGACTGGGATGGCATCAATCATCTATCAAGCAAATAAGCCCGATCAGGTTCCCCATCACCGATTGAGGATCAAACCGGCAACAAATTCGGGATTTTGCGGCCATTACTTAGCCACTTAAACTGGCTTTTCCGTGGGTTTGTTGCTACATACGTCCCATCATATGCATCAATACCTGCAGGAAAGGAGCTTTGCATGCGCAAGGCCCGCGTTGAGCGTAATACAAACGAAACCCAGATCATGGTTGAACTGAACCTTGACGGGACCGGCGTCTATGATGTCGAGACCGGGGTCGGTTTCCTTGATCACATGCTCGAACAGCTTTCGCGTCACAGCCTGATGGACCTTAAAGTCCGGGCCAAGGGCGACCTGCATATTGATTTCCATCACACCACCGAAGATAGCGGCATCGCAATCGGTCAGGCCTTTGCACAGGCACTGGGCGATAAAAAGGGCATCACACGTTATGGCAGCTGCCTGCTTCCGATGGACGAGGCCCTGACCCGTGTGGCACTTGATATTTCAAGCCGCCCCTATCTGATCTGGAATGTCAATTTCACCCGCGACAAGTTGGGTGATATGGATACCGAATTGTTCCGCGAATGGTTCCAGGGCTTTGCCCAGGCAGCCGGCATTACGCTGCATGTCGAGAACCTGTATGGCGAGAACAATCACCATATCATCGAAAGTGCCTATAAGGCGCTTGCACGGTCCTTGCGCGATGCGATCGAAATCGATCCGCGCAAATCCGATGCCATTCCGTCGACCAAGGGTGTTCTTGGCGGGTCGCTTTGATCTGATGTGATCTGATCGGTTCAAGATCGAACAATACCGGCAGTGTCCTGCACTGCCGGGACCAGAAAATCGGTTTTCGATGAAGGTTTACACAGTCCATACCCATCCCGGCGATGCCGACCCGATGGAAAATGCCATCCTGATCCGCGAAGGGTTCAATTTCTGGGCCTTTCTGCTGTCGGGTCTTTGGGCGTTGTATCATCGGCTGTGGCTGGGCTTCCTTGGCCTGGTCGCGGTGTCGTTTCTGTGCAGCTTTGCCGTCATGTTCTTTGATGGCGGGCCGGAAATGGATTTTGCCCTGGCCCTTGTGACCGGGGTTGGCTTTGGCCTGATTGCCAATGATCTGCGTCGGCGCAAGCTTGCCGCGCAGGGCTGGAAAATGACCGATATTGTTGCCGGAAAGAACGAAAGCGATGCCGAGCATCGCTGTTTTGAACGTTTGAACGCATCACGTCCGCGCGTCCCGCATATCGCGCAGACTGCTGTTTCCACCCCCTCAACCGGGAGCCCATCCTACCCATGAGTGTTGCGATTATTGATTACGGTTCAGGCAATCTGCGCTCGGCTGCCAAGGCGTTCGAGCGTGCCGCCCGCGAAACCGGCTTTTCTGACGAGATCATTGTCACCGATGACCCGGAAAAGGTCCGCAACGCCAGCCATATCGTCCTGCCGGGCGTCGGTGCCTATGCCGATTGCCGGGCGGGCCTTGATGCCGTCACGGGCATGGTTGATGTTTTGACCGAACAGGTGATCAAGGGCGGCAAACCGTTCTTTGGCATCTGTGTCGGCATGCAGTTGATGTCATCGGTTGGCCGTGAGTTTGAAGACACCGCTGGCCTTGACTGGATTGCGGGCGAGGTTGTGGCGATTGAGCCCAGCGACCCGACCCTTAAAATCCCGCATATGGGCTGGAACGAGCTGGTGCTTGATCCGGCGGGCAAGGCGCACCCGGTCCTGAAGGGTATTTCGGACGGGGATCATGCCTATTTCGTGCATAGCTATCACATGCATGTCGCCAATCCGGCCGAACGTCTGGCATCGGTATCCTATGGCGGCGACCTGACGGCGATGATCGGACGTGACAATATGATCGGCACCCAGTTCCACCCGGAGAAAAGCCAGAAAACGGGGCTTACCATCATTGGTAACTTCCTGGGATGGAAGCCATGATCGCACCATCTGATACCATTCAGCCCGGTGTTGTTGCCGAACGCGTGACCGAACTTTCGGCAGGCGAGCTTTCCGACATTGTCGATGCCTGTACCCAGGCAATTGTCGAAGGGGGCGGCTTTGGCTGGCTCACGCCGCCAGATCGCCCGGATATGGAAAAATACTGGCGCGGTGTTTTGCTGATGCCCGGACGGCATCTGTTTGTATCGCGCGTGGATGGCGTGATTTCCGGCGCGGCCCAGCTGATTGAAACCCCGGCCAACCTTGAAGCACAGCGTCATTCTGCCCAGATTTCCGGCCATTTCGTTGCCCCGTGGGCGCGCGGGCGCGGCAATGGCAAGGCGATTGTGCGTTCGATTGAATATTTCGCCCGTGAAGCGGGCTATAGCGTATTGAAACTGGACCTTCGCGAAACCCAGAAGGCCGCCATCGCGCTTTATAACGGGCTTGGTTATGTCCGTTGGGGCATCAATCCCTATTACGCGATGATCGACGGCAAGATGGTCGAAGGTTACTACTACACCAAGAAATTACAGGACCCTGAACAGTGAATCTTTATCCCGCAATTGATCTGAAAGACGGTGCATGTGTGCGCCTGTTGCGCGGCGACATGGACAAGGCAACCGTATTTAACGATGACCCCGGCGCACAGGCTGGCGAATTTGTTCAGGCAGGCTGTCACTGGGTTCATATTGTTGATCTGAACGGGGCCTTTGCCGGTGAGCCGGTCAATGGCGCGGCAGTTGATTCGATCCTGGCCGCCGTTGACGGCAAGGCACAGACCCAGCTGGGTGGCGGCATCCGCACCATGGAAACCGTTGATTACTGGCTGGGTAAAGGCATCACGCGCGTCATCCTTGGCACCGTCGCCCTTCGCAATCCCGATTTCGTCAAGGAAGCCTGTGCGAAATGGCCGGGCCGGGTTGCTGTGGGCATTGATGCCCGTGATGGCTATGTCGCGGTTGAAGGCTGGGCAGAAACGTCCGAAGTCACCGCCCTTGAGCTGGCCAAAAAGTTCGAGGATTGCGGTGTTGCCGCCATCATCTTTACCGATATCGACCGCGATGGCGCAATGGGCGGCCCCAATATCGAAAGCACGGTCGCACTGGCCTCCGAAATTTCGACCCCGGTAATTGTATCGGGCGGAGTATCGTCACTTGATGATCTGATCGCGGTGAAAAAGCATACGAGTGCTGGCATTGACGGCGCGATTTCGGGCCGTGCGCTTTATGACGGGCGCATCGACCTTGCCCAAGCCATCGCAGCCCTTGCGTAACCGAGCCAAACAGGAAACCGACCATGTTGAAAACCCGTGTCATTCCCTGTCTTGACGTCAAGGACGGCCGCGTCGTCAAAGGGGTCAATTTCGTTGATCTGATTGATGCCGGTGATCCGGTCGAACAGGCCCGCATCTATGATGCCGAAGGCGCTGACGAGCTGTGCTTTTTGGATATCACCGCATCATCTGATAACCGCGACACCATCTTTGACGTGGTGGCACGCACGGCCGAGGCCTGCTTTATGCCCGTCACCGTCGGTGGTGGCGTGCGTAGCCTTGAAGATATCCGCAAGCTTCTGCTGGCCGGGGCGGACAAGGTTTCCATCAATACCGCCGCGGTCAAAAACCCCGATTTCGTGCGCGAAGCGGCCCGCAAATTCGGATCGCAATGCATTGTGGTGTCGATTGATGCCAAATCGACCGGCCCGGACAAGTTCGAAATCTTTACCCATGGCGGGCGTGAAGCCACGGGCATTGATGCCGTTTCGTTTGCAAAACAAATGACCGAATATGGCGCGGGCGAGCTTCTTGTCACCTCGATGGATCGCGATGGCACCCAGTCGGGCTTTAACATTCCGCTGACCCGCACGATTGCCGATTCCGTTCATGTGCCGGTGATTGCATCGGGTGGTGTTGGCACGCTGGACCACATGGTCGAAGGCGTGACCGAGGGCCATGCATCAGCCGTTCTGGCAGCCTCGATCTTCCATTTTGGCACCTATCGCATCCGCGAGGTCAAAGACCACATGAAGGCCGCTGGCATTCCGGTGCGCGAGGAGTAAGTTATGGCTGATCAACACATCCTTGATGCGCTTTATGCCACTGTCGCCGCCCGCAAGGGGGCCGATCCGGACACCAGCTATACCGCCAAGCTGTTTGCCAAAGGCACAGCCAAAATCGCCCAGAAAGTCGGCGAAGAAGGCGTTGAAACCGTGATTGCAGCCCTTGCCGAAACCCCGGAAAAGGTCGCATCGGAAAGTGCGGACCTTTTGTACCATTTGACGGTTCTGTGGGCCGATCAGGGGGTGAAGCCCGAAGATGTCTGGCAAATTCTGGCCGCGCGTCAGGGCATTTCGGGCATCACCGAAAAAGCATCACGCAAGGGCGACTAATCAGTCTGGCCTTCCCGGACCTTTTTCCAATCCCCGTCATGCCCGCGAAAGCGGGCATCTCGCTTTTTGGCATCAAGGATTGCTGATCTGTGCATTTTTCCGCCCGGAATGACAAAATTTGGAAAATGCTCCTGCTTTGTCAAAATCGAAATTGCACCTGACGCCAAGCCTGTCCAATATGGCACCCATAATCAGAATACATCGATCAGGAGCCCCAAGATGGCCGTCAAACCATACGATCCGGAAAACATCTTTGCCAAAATCCTGCGCGGCGAGATCCCGTGCACCAAGGTCTATGAAGATGACCATGTTCTGGCCTTCAATGACATAGCACCCCAGGCCCCGACCCATATTCTGGTGATCCCCAAGGGGGCCTATACATCCTATGACGACTTTGCGCTGAATGCCTCAGACGCCGAAATCATCGCCTATACCCGCGCAATCGGCAAAATCTCGGAGGCCGCTGGCGTGGTCGAAGACGGCTACCGCCTGATCGCCAATACCCGTGACCACGGCCGTCAGGATGTGCCGCATCTGCATGTGCATATCATCGGTGGCACCAAGCTTGGCCTGATGTTGCCCAAAGCCTGATTTACCAAGACACCATCAAAAAGGCAGGGCACCGCATCGCGACCCTGCCTTTTTTGTCCCGATCAGAACCAGCCAGTAATGCCATGACAACACCCATGCCCAAAGCATCCGATATCTTTGCCGCCCTTGCCGGGCAATGGTCGCTTATGCGTGATCTGGGCGAGGTCGGACAGTTTGTTGGGGATGTGACCTTTCAGGCGCTCGATCCCGACAAGCCAAACATCCTGCGCTATCGCGAGGAAGGGTTTCTGACGCGTCCGGACGGCCAACGTTTTGATGGCTATCGTGAATATGATTTTGTCCTGCACGAGGACCCGGCGGCGATTGAGCTTCTGTTTCGCGATCCGCTCAGTTTCGGCAATCGCTATGTGATGCTGCAATTTGGTGAGGATGCCACTGATGGGCTGTGTGCGCGTGACATTCATCCGTGCGGCGAGGATTTCTATCATCACTGCATGATCTGGCAGGATGACGATCATTTCGAAACAAAAATAAAAATCACCGGTCCAAAGAAAGACCATCTGCTGCATAGCATCTATCGCCGTACGCAAGGCGATTGAACCGCCCGAAAAGCCCAACAAATCAATGTCTTCCACCAGATTAAGCCGGGTGATGATCCGCGACTTCGCGCAATAACCAGTCGCGAAACGCGTTGACTTCAGGTGCGTCGATCCGGTTTTGCGGGGTGATCAGGTAATAGGCGCCGGGATTTTGCAAGGTGGCTTCACAGACCACCTCAAGCGATCCATCGGCAAGTGGCCCCTCGATCAGGACACGCGGCAAAAGGGCGATGCCCATACCAGCCTTGGCGGCCTCGATCAGCATGAAGAAATGCTCGAACCCCGGTCCGGGGGCACCCGATATGGTCACGTCATTTACCTGTCCCCAGCCATGCCAGGCTTTGGGTCGGGTGGTGTGGATCAGGCGGGTTTGTCCGGCGATCAGCGCATTCAAATCGGTTCGATCATCAGCTGCAATGGTGCCCGGTTTGGCGACAACCACCTGAATTTCTTCAAAAATCCTGTCGGCGCGAACATCCGGCCAGGTCCCGTCACCAAAATAAAGCCCGACATCCATCTGGCGCGTTGCAAGGTCGGGACTGCGTTCCGGAGTGGCGAAATTAAGCGCCAGGGTCTCGATCACCGGGCGGATATCCGGATGTTCGTTTTGAAACCGGTTCAATCTTGGAATCAACCAGCTGCTGGCCAGGGTATGCAGGGCCCCGATCACCAGCCGCCGTTCGCCCGCCCCGTGGGTGACAAGGTCAAGGGTGGCAGCCTCGATCTCGTCCAAGGCACGGTGCAGGCTCGGCAAATAGGCACGTCCCGCTTCACGCAAGCTCAGTTTCGGGCCATTGCGATCAAACAGCACCATGCCAAGACTTGCTTCCAGGTTGGCGACCTGCTGGCTGATTGCGCCCGGGGTGACCGAAAGCTCCTCCGCGGCACGGGCAAAGCTGCCCAAGCGTGCAGCGGCCTCAAAGGCGCGCAATGCATTGAGCGGCGGGGTGGTCGGACGCAGCGCCATAACAATAGATTTCCTGATGATATATGCAGAACTTCTGATTTTGATCGCAGTATTATGCTGATTTAAAATGACTCTAACAACCAAGCATTAGATTATATAGGCCCTAACCCCTGGAGATATCCATGTCGCTGCCCCCGTTCCATCTGGCCTTCCCGATCAAATCAATCGCCGATACCCGCGCCTTTTACATCGATATCCTTGGCTGTGCCGAAGGGCGCTCGACCGAGGCCTGGATTGATTTTGATTTCTTTGGTCATCAACTCTCGGCCCATGTCCGCCCGGAAGCCGGTCAGAACAAGGGCGCAGGCACCGTCGATGGCGATGCGGTGCCGATCCCGCATTTTGGGGCGGTTCTGGACTGGGATACCTGGCATGATCTGGCCGACCGCCTGAAAGCAGCCAATGTGCCGTTCCTTCTGGAACCGAAAATCCGCTTTAAGGGCGAACCGGGTGAACAGGGGACCTTCTTTGTCGAAGACCCGGCGGGCAATGGTCTTGAATTCAAGACATTCCGCGACCCGGCAATGATTTTCGCCCATTAGGCCAGAGAATCCGATCAAATCGCGGGTAACATACATACCTGTCAGACATCAGGGAAAGACAGTCGATACCCCGAACGCCAGCTGTTCGGGGTATCGACCCTGTCGAAGCAAGTTGAATTCCTTAGAGATCAGGCTATCGGTTCGATTGAACAAAACTTACCGCGCCAGAACTTCAGCAGCTTCACGGGTTTTTGTGACAGAACCTCCAACCGTGCCGGAAATCGTCTGAATCTCGGACAGTCTTTGAGCAAGTTCTTCAACCGATACGGCCATTGTCTGCATGTTTTCCGACACACTTTCGGTCACGGCACTCTGCTCTTCGACCGATGCAGATATGCTTGTCACACTGTCGCGTGCGGTTTCAATTGAGCCGCGAATGGTTTCAAGCGACTGCACAACTTCGTTCGAGATTTCCTGTACGCCGTTGATTTCGGCCGATATCTGGTCGGTAGCTTTTGCCGCCTGATTGGCAAGGTTCTTGACCTCGTTGGCGACCACTGCAAATCCCTTTCCGGCTTCGCCGGCCCGGGCGGATTCAATAGTGGCGTTGAGCGCAAGCAGATTGATCTGTCCGGCAATGCCCTGAATGACCTCAACGATGCCGGTCATTGCAGAGACCACATCCGCCATTTTTTGCGTCGATTGGTTAGCATTTACGGTTTGGGAAAACGCGCGCTCAGTCTCATCCCGGCTCTGTGCCATGCTGCGAGAAATTTCGGCGATTGAGGCTGACAGTTCCTCTGCACTGGCGGCAACGGTTTGCACGGAATTGGAGCTTTGCGCTGCTGCCGATGCACCGCTTGCTGCCGCCGTGTCGAGATTGATAATATTCTCGTCAATCTCGCCAAAATTGGTATCGATCATTGCTTTGAGATCGATCAGAAGCTGCACCTGTTCGGTGATATCCGTAGCAAGTTTAACAACCCTTTCCGGAGCGCCATTTTGATCGAAAATCGGATTGTAGGCGGCCTCCAACCAGACTTCCTTGCCATTCTTACCAATACGTTTGAACTGGGCTGCCTGAACCTCGCCCTTTCTCAATTTGTTCCAGAAATCTTTATACTCGGATGAACCCTCATATCCCGGTTCAACAAACATGCTGTGGTGTTTTCCGATTATTTCTTTCTCTTCATATCCCATGGTGCTGAGAAAGTTCTTATTGGCTTTGAGAATCTTGCCATTGAGATCAAATTCGATAGCTGCCTGGGAGCGATCAATTGCATTGAGCATACCCTCCAATGCAGCGCGCTCTTTGCGTCGAGCTGTAATGTCCGTGGCAAACTTGACGACTTTAACCGGCTTGCCAGCCGCATTGAGGATCGGGTTGTAGGTTGCTTCAAGCCAGACGGTTTCGCCGTCTTTACGAATACGCTGAAACACATCACGCTCAAATTCACCGCTTGAAAGCTTTTTCCAAAATTCCTTGTAGGCGGGACTTTTGGCGTATTCGGATGAGACAAATATCGAATGGTGCTTGCCGGTAATCTCGTTCAATTCGTACCCCATTGTAGCCAGAAAATTGGGGTTGGCTGTTAGGATTGTACCATCAAGAGAGAACTCGATAATAGCCATGGACCGACCCAGAGCTTCATATATCTGCTGTCCTTGAAGCGCATTGACGCCATTCTTAAAAAAGTTGAAAGCCAAGGAATTTCCCTCCCCCTTAACAATGAGTGACAACCAAAACAGGAGATCTTTGGTCGAGTGCAGACCATCCAATACAACCACCTATTCTTAGGTATGGGTAGGGTTCGCCCTATTCAAGCCCGTGAAATCGAAAACTGATATCGAGAATCTTTAGGGTTTCTCACCAAGCAGAACGCATGTTGAAGGGTTCCGACATTCTCTATTTTTGACTTTATGTTGAAAATGCATCCAAGTTTAACGCTTTGGATGCCACTGATTGCAGCAATCCTATTCAGAAGATTTCCAGGTGTTCTTGAGCTATCTGACCGAGAGCTGGTCAGAACAGGTAGCCAAGTGATTGACCAGACAGTCAATTAGCTGCCATCAATAGACGCGCCAGAATTTGCAAGGGAACGCTTTGCGCTCTTGCGCGTTCTAAGTTTTGCAATATACGCGCCACCCATAACAAAACCGACAACCCGAATATCAGGAGTCCCCCATGTCAGCCGCCAACAGCGCCCCCAATATCCTTATTTCTGCCGCCGGCGAAGATGCCGCGTGGAAAAAGGCCATGACGGCGCGGCTACCGGGTGCTGCAATTGTCACCGGCGATGATAATTACGACCCCAAAATGATTGACTATGCCCTGTTCTGGAAACAGCCACAGGGATTGATCAAAACCCTGACGGGTCTTAAGGCCATCTTCTCGTTGGGGGCCGGGGTGGATCATGTTGTTTCTTCGCCAAGTTTGCCGGTTGATCTGCCGGTAATCCGGCTTGAAGATGCCGGAATGGCCGATCAGATGGTGCAATATCATCTTTATGCCGCCCTGCATTTCATGCGCGATTTCGATGTCTATGACGCCCAGCAGGCCAAAGCAGACTGGACCCAACATCCGGTCGCACGCATTTCCAAATGCCGGGTCGGGGTCATGGGGCTGGGGGCGCTGGGGGCGGCAGTCGCCACAGCGCTTTCAAATCTTGGCTTTACCGTTTCAGGCTGGAGCCGGTCGATGAAGGCAATCGAGGGCATTACCACCTTTGCCGGCAAGGAAACGCTGGCCGAATTTCTGGGCCAGTCCGATATCCTGATTTGTCTGCTGCCCCGCACGCCGGAAACCGAAAATGTGCTGGAAAGTTCGACCCTGTCGTTCCTGCCCAAGGGGGCGGCGATCATCAATGCCGCACGCGGGGCCATGATCAACGAGGCCGATCTGCTGCGCGCCCTTGATACCGGGCATCTGCGCGGTGCGTTCCTTGATGTTGCGGTGACCGAGCCGCTGCCGGAAAGCCATCCGTTCTGGGATCACCCGAAAATCCGCATCACGCCCCATATCGCGGCCGAAACCCGGATCGAGGAAGCAGTTGATCAGATTGCCGAAAATATTGATCGCATCAACCGCGGCGAAACCCCGCGCGGGCTGGTCAATCGCAAAACCGGTTATTAAACCGGCTTTACCCGCCCTGAAATGACGGGCCATATCCCGTCCTGCGCGGTTTCACTTGTCGGGCAACGCCTTTTCTGAAAAGAACAGGCATTGCCTGCCAGCCCCGTTCAGACAGGATTTTAAATGTCGGCCAAGACCTTTGTTGCCCTTCGTGTTGAATGCGGTCCCGAGACCGCCTTTGAGACCTTCATCACCGATATTGATCACTGGTGGAAGCAGGGCCCGCGCAACCGGCTGATCGGTATCCGGCCGGGTATCATGCAGTTTGCGCAAAAGGACGGGACCTATGTCATTCAGGAAGCCGACAAGCGCCGACCGGATTTCGTCATCGAGGCCGGGAAAGTCACCAGGTTCGAACCGGGCAAACGGCTGACATTTGACTGGCGCTGGCCAGCTGCCACCGATGATGAACCCGCCACCATTGTCGATATCCGCTTTGCCCCGGTGGGCGATCAAACCCGCATCACGCTTGAGCATCTGGGTCTGGAAAAGCTGTCTGCCGCCCATCCGGCGCGCAACGGGCTGAATGACAACCGCTTCAAACCGATGATGACCCAGTATTGGCAGGCCCATCTGGTTTCATTCCGAAACCGGATCAAATCCCTTTCTGCCCCGTCTGGCCAAACAGCTTAACCCTGAATGTCAGAATTCGGTTCTGGCAAACAGATCGCATATCCAGTCGACAAAAACCCGCACTCGCGCAGAAAGCTGCCGGTTTTGCGGATATAGCACGGAAACCGGCATCGGTTCGGGCGGATAATCGGGCAGGACTTCCGCAAGCCGACCGGCCCGAAGATCATCGGCAACGCGATAGCGCGGCACCTGAACAAGGCCAAGCCCGGCCGCCGCACAGGCGGCATAGGTATCGGCACCGGTGACCGAAATGCTGGGCGGCAGGGTGATTTCACGCACCTTGCCTGCAACCACAAAATCAAGCGGGATTGGCTTGTCATCTGCCCCCGAAAGAAAGCAAACCATCTGATGGCCTTGCGCCTCAAGATCATCAAGGGTTTCGGGGATACCAATCCGGGCAAGGTAATCGGGGCTTGCGATGGTCACTTCGCGCAAAAGCGTCAAACGCCGCCCGATCATTGATGAACTGGCCAGATCGCCACTGCGCAGCACGCAATCAAATCCTTCATGGACCAGATCGACAAACCGGTCGCCATCGGCAATCACAAGATTGATGCACGGATAGCGCTCCTTGAATTCGGAAATGGCGGGAATGATAAAGGTTCTGGCAAGGGTCCCCTGAAGATTGACCCGAAGCAATCCCCTCGGATCGGGATTGGTAAAGCTGGTATCGGCATCTTCAAGATCGGCCAGGATCCGCACACAGCGATGATAATAGGCCTCGCCATCATGGGTAGGCTTGACCGTGCGCGTCGTGCGTTCAAGCAACCGCGTGCCCAGCCGGTCTTCAAGGCGCTGGATCGAATTGGTCATGGTGGCGCGCGGGATCAAAAGATCACCCGCGGCCTTGGTAAAGCTTTGGCGCTCGACCACCCGGACGAAATTGCGCATGTCTTCGAACCGGTCCATCACAGATTCCAATTGTTGATGAAATTCGAACAGTCAATTCGAATATAGGGCAATTATCCGAAAAGTCATCCGGGGCATAGTGCGCTCATCACATTTGAGGTTGTCACCCCATCCAAGGAGACTTTTCATGTCTGCCAATCAAAACAGAACCGCCATCATCACCGGAGCCGCACGCGGGATCGGCGTTGCCCTTGCCAAACGTCTTGCCGCTGATGGTTTTGCCGTGGTTATCAATTATGCCAACTCTGCCACCCCGGCCGAGGAACTGGCCCAAAGCCTGAAAGCCGACGGGCATAAGGCCATCGCAATCGGGGCCGATATTGCCCGCCCCGATGCGGTCACCGCCCTGTTTGACAAGACCATCACCGAATTTGGCGGGGTGGATGTCATCGTCAATAATGCCGGTGTCATGACCACCCAACCGATTGCCGACATGGATGACGCCACCTATGACGCGATGATGGATATCAATGTGCGCGGCACCTTCAATATGCTGCGCGAAGGGGCCAAACATCTGCGCGATCATGGCCGGGTGATCAATTTTTCGACCACCGCCCTGCATCTGAAATTACCGGGCTATGCAGTCTATAACGCCACCAAGGCCGCGGTTGAAGCCATGACCGCAGTCTATGCCAAGGAATTGCGCGGTCGTCATATCACGGTCAATGCCGTGGCCCCGGGTCCGGTTGCGACCGAGCTGTTCCTCAATGGCAAAAGCGATGAACAGATCGCCCAGTTTGCCAAGATGCCGCCTCTGGAGCGGCTTGGGCAACCGGACGACATCGCCGGTGTCGTTTCCTTCCTGGCCGGGCGCGATTCCGGCTGGGTTGATGGTCAGACCATCCGTGCCAATGGCGGACTGGCGTGATTTTCACCCGAATGCTGTAATCAGGGATCAACAACCTGCACAGATAGCCCCCAACCCCGTATCTGCGTTGGCCCAAATTCCTGAAAGACTGGCAAATGACGTCGCGTGATCCTTTGTATCGGGCGGCGTCATTGCCGTTTGGCGATGGCCCCCCACGCGATGCGATAACTTTTGCCGGTTCAATCACCCTTGCCGCAAAAGCTTCCTTTCGGCCATGATGCCCGGCCACCAATGAAAGGGACCCCATGTCAGACAGCACCAACGTCACGTTTCGCTATGCCACCCGCGAAGATTTGCCTGCCATCGTTGCGCTTTTGGCCGATGATGAAAAAGGCAAAACCCGCGAGGAACTCACCGATCCATTGCCCGATGCCTATTATCAGGCCTTTGATGCGATGGAGTCCCAATCGACCGACGCTTTGCCCAACAAATATCTTCTGGCCATTCTGGGCGACGATATTGTCGGCTGTCTGCAGTTGACCCTGATTGCCGGATTGTCGCGGCGCGGACAATTGCGCGCCCAGATCGAAGGGGTTCGGGTCTCAAGCAAGGTGCGCGGTCAGAAGATCGGTGAAAAACTGATAACAGAATCCATTTCGACTTCGAAATCACTTGGCGCGGTACTGATCCAGTTTACCACTGATAAAACCCGCAAGGATGCCCACCGGTTTTATGAACGGCTTGGCTTTGTCGCCAGCCACGAAGGCATGAAAATGGCGCTTGGCCAGATGCCGTAATCTGCGGCTTTGCGCTTGCGCAATAACATTGCGGTCAATTTCTGCTAGACTGTAACAGTCCCTTCAAGCACGGATCGGAGCACCATCATGAATTTGATCGAATTGCAGGATATGGCCCGCGAACGCGGTTTCATCCATCTGTTCAGTGCCCGTGACAATCATGTGTTCTGTGATGGCAAACAGGCAAAATACCATGCCGATGACCTGACGATCATTGACAGCCGTGCGGTCGATAACGGCACCGATCCCGGCGATGACGCCACCCTTTATATGATCGAGGCCGCCGACGGCACACGCGGCATGCTGATTGTCCCTGACAGTTTCCATACCGATCCCGACAAGGCCGATCTGGTCGATCATTTGCGCCGTCGTCCGTCCTGATCTGTCGCGCACCTGTCGTGTGTCGGAACATTCCTGACAGCTGTGACGTTTTACCTGTATCAGGAAATTTCGATCACGGAGGTTCCCATGACCCTTGCCGATCTTCAGGCAAATGCCAAAGAACACGGCTTTACCCATCATTTCATGTGCGAACGCGATGGTGTGCGCAGCGACGGCACCGGTCATCTTTATGCCGCCGACGAACTGCGACTTGTCCATTCCAACAGCACCGATAACGGTACCGATCCGGGCGATGATGCAACACTTTTCATGATCGAGGCCAAAGACGGCACCAAAGGGATCATGATCGTCGCGGATTCATTCCATACCGACCCGCACAAGGCCCGCATCATCGATCAGCTGCGCCGAAACCGGGCGAACAGCTAGACAGGGCTAATAGCCAATTGTCACTTGCAAATGAAGTCGGCTGGAACGGTCGGTAATGACGTCTGCGTTATCGGCAAGCTCCCAGCCATAATCCGCCGAGACCGAAATTAACGGTCCGAGGAAATAACGCAGGCCCAGTCCGGCTGATGCAACAGTGACGGCGGAATCCTCGCCAGCAATCGGAAACTTGTTCCGGCCAGCCCCCAGATCAGCAAATGTCAGAAATGTCAGGCTGTCCTGAGCCGGAAGATCAATATCGGCCAGGTTTTGCGACAGTCCGGGCAGCAAATCGACAAGCCCGAAGGACGGAGCATGCAACTCAAACCGGCCAACAATTGCCTCATCGCGATAAATTTTGCCATCCTGATAGCCGCGCACCGCAGATGAACCAGTCATCATGAGCTGTTCGCTTCCCAGAAGATTACCGGATGCCAATTGTGCATTGACCGATCCATGCAGGCTGAAATCATTGGGCAAGGGCGTGACAAAGGAAAAGGCCCCGCGGCCGATAAGGTAATTGGCCTTTGCCCCCGAACGACTGGTATTGAAATACTGATCCTCATTTCGCGATGTCAGGCCACCGGGGCTGGCAACGATGGTGCCGCCAAATCCGAACGTTGTGCCATCCATCGTATAATTTCCGGAATAGCCGGCCTCGGCCTGAACGACATGGGTCACATTGTCTGTAACCGGCGTGGTGGAATAGAGCAGGGTGTTATCACTTGATTTGAACGGCACACTGAAATTCAGCTGGTCGGTATAGGCTCCGACCGTCTCAAGCGGAGAATCACATCTCCGCGTGATTGCGGCTGACGATTAATCTTCATATTTTTCAATGCACTATACAGAATCCTTCCCGGGATAAAATTCAACCTGCACATCATGGATATGTGATTTCCGCGCATATCATGCTTGACATCCCTTCTTCTGATATAGATAGTTCGGTAACCGAACGAATTAAATAAACCAAATAAAAATCAGATCATCAGGAGAGGCCGGTGAGCGAAACTTTGCGCATTTCCCGGAAGTTTTCCCAGCGTGCAGTAATGGAGACCATCGTCCAGAATGGTCCGATTTCGCGTGCATCCATTGCCAAACAAACCGGTCTGTCAAAACAGACGATTTCCGAAATTGTCCGTCAGCTTGAAGAAGCCGGCTGGGTACAGGAAACCGGGCGCACCGGCGGCCATATCGGTCGTACTGCTGTTACCTATGAACTGATCCCTGACGCTGCCTTCATTGCCGCAGTTGATCTTGGCGGCACCAAGGTTCGCGTCGCCATTGCCGATCTGGCCTGTCAGGTCTTTGCCGAGGAAGTCGCTCCCACCGATCCCCGTGGCGGTCAGGATCTGGTCAACCAGATTGCCGAACTGTGCTGGCAAGCGGCCCGCAACCAGAAGATCGACCGCGACCGCATCCGCCTTGCAGTTATCGGCGTGCCCGGTGCCCCGGACCCGAAAACCGGTCGGGTTCTGCTGGCGCCAAATATTGCCGGTTTTGAAGACATGAATGTCTTTGCCGCGTTTGAGGAGGCGTTCGGCTTTGACGTCATGCTTGAAAATGACGTCAATCTGGCTGTTCTGGGCGAAAACTGGCTCGGTGAAGGCCAGGGCATTGATAATCTGGCCTTTATTGCATTGGGCACCGGGATCGGCAGCGGCCTGATGGTGAATGGCGAACTGGTGCGGGGCGCCCGGAATGCGGCTGGCGAACTTGGTTTCCTGCCATTCGGTGCAGACCCGTTTGATAGCGAGTCCATTCGGGCCGGAGCTTATGAACGTGTTGTGGCCTCGGTCGGAATGGTCCAGCGTTACAAGGCATTGACCGGGCGTGACGTCAAAGTGCCCGAAATCTTTGATGCCGCCAATGGCGGCGAAGTAGCCGCCAGTCAGGTTCTTGATGAAACGGCCCGCTATCTTGCCTTTGGGGTGGGTGCGATTGCCGCCATCGCCAATCCGGAAAAGATCATTCTTGGCGGTTCCATCGGTGATCGTCCGGAACTGATTGCGCGCACCCAAAAATTCCTGATCCAGATCATGCCCCAACCGGTCGAAATCGTGCCCAGCAACCTGCATCAGCGCGCCGCCATCATCGGGGCTGCGGCCATCGGGCTTGGCCATCTTCATAATACCTTTTTCGGGGCTGATGCCCCGGACGGGCGTATTTCCCTGCCCCCGGCCAGCTCGGTATCGCTGCAAGGAGCCGGGAAATGACCCAGACATCCGACCTGCACACCAGACTGGCCAAATTGCTTGATCGCGATGATGCGCTTGACCTGTTCCGGGGGGCCATCGGGGCTGAAAGCATTACAGGAAACGAAGCCAATTTCGTCGCCTATCTTTCAAGCCAGATGGAAAAGCGCGGTATTGAAGCCATCGCAACCGCCGAATTTGAACCCGGTCGCCCCAATATCTGGGGAGAGCGCAAAGGGACCACCAGTCATTCCGATAACAGATCGAAACGACTTCTGTTTATCGGTCATACCGATACGGTCCATGTCGATGGCTGGCGCGAACATTGGCAGGGCACAGAACGCGAAGATCCGTTTGGTGCGCCATTGATCGACGGTGAAGTCTGGGGCCGGGGATCCGGTGATCTCAAAGCCGGGATTTGCGCATCGCTTGCAGCACTCAGCCTTCTGGATGCAGCGGGTATCCGGCTTAAAGGCGATCTTGCCTTTGCCTATGTCGGCGATGAAGAAAGCGGTCAGCCCGGATCGGGCATCTCGGCCGGGGTCAAGGATTACACCAACCGCATCAAAGCGGGCGAGATCGCCAAGCCGGACTTTACAGTCTATGTCGAACCAACCCGTCTTGCGGTCTATCCGGCCCAGATCGGCTTTTACATCGCCGATATCAAAATCACCGGAAAATCGGCCTATTTCGGCGTGCCGGAACTGGGCAAGGATGCACTGAAAGCCGCACATTCCGTCATGTCCGCACTGTGGTCGCATTCGGATGACCTGAAATCGCGCGGGCATCACGACCTGATCGGCGAGGGCTTCCTTCTGATCACCGGACTGACCGGCGGCGGTTTCATTGCGGTTCCGGAAGAATGTTCTTTGTCGCTGATCCGCAAACTGTTGCCGGGCGAAAGCCTGGATGATGCGGCCCGCGAAATGGAAGACGTCATTCGCAGCGCCATCGTTGATCCCGATATTGCAGTTTCGATCAGCTATCCGGCCGGACGTGATCATCCGCTTGGCGGATCAGCCGCCGAGATCGACCCGACTTTGCCCGAAGTGCGCGAGTTGTCCGAGGCTGTCGCTGGTGCGATGGCAGGACGGGGCACCATTGAAGGCGCGCCGTTCTGGTCGGAAACCCCGTTCTTTGTCAACGAGCTGGGCACACCGGCAGTCTATTGCGCGCCCGGTGATATCCGCAACTGCCACACATTCGAAGAACGCGTTGATATCGAAGAATATTTTGCAGGCATCGTCGCCTTTGCCTGCTTTATGGCCCGTTATTGCGGAGTTGCAGACTGAGACCAGGCGACAGCTTACCACCACCAGAACCGACCAAAAACAAGACCAAACAAGACAAAAAACACATTATCTATCAGAGGAATGGCTCATGCTGATCAAGGGATTGCTTAAAACCGGTCTGATCGCCGGTATCATGATGACAAGCGCACTCGCCCATGCCCAGACCGTTGGTCCGAACGGCGAAACCGCAACGCCAAGTGCCGAAATCACCCTGTCGGACGCCGAGTTTGCCAGCCTGAAGGAAAAGGGCCTCAAGGCCGCTTTGCTGTGGCATACCTCGTCTGATTTCATCAATGCGGTTTCGGCTGGTGCCACCGATGAGTTCGCCAAGGCAGGCGTTTCAATCGCAGTGACCACCGATGCCGGATTTGATGCCGCCCGTCAGCGCAGTGACATTGAAACCGCCCTTACCGCTGAACCCGACGTGATCCTTGCCCTGCCGCTTGATCCGGTGACCTCGGCTGCAGCCTTCCGCGAGGCAGTTGCCAATAATACCAAGCTGGTCTTCCTGTCGAACCTGCCATCCGGGTACGAACATGGCAACGACTATGCCGCTATCGTCACCGATGACCTGTTCGAGATGGGCAAACAGGCCGCAGATGCCCTTGCCAGGGATATCGGTGAAAAGGGCAAGGTTGGCTGGATCTTCCACGATGCCACCTATTACGTCACCAACCAGCGTGACAATGCCTTTAAAACTACAATCGAAAAAGACTATCCGGGCATTGAAATCGTTGCAGAACAAGGCATTACCGACCCGGCTCGCGCCGAGGAACTGGCATCTGCCATGCTGCTTCAGCACCCGGACCTTGACGGCATCTATGTCACCTGGGCCGAACCGGCAGATGGCGTTCTGGCCGCCCTTCGTGCGAGTGGCAACAAACACACCAAGATCGTGACGCTTGATCTGTCCGAACCGGTCGCGCTTGACATGGTACGCGATGGCAATGTCACCGCGATTGTTGCCGACAAGGCCTATGAACTCGGCCGCGCAATGGCGGCAACCGGCCTTAAGGCGCTTCTGGGTGAAGAAACCCCGGCCTTTATCGTGGCCCCGGCACTGACAGTCGAAAAGGCCAATGTGCTTGATGGCTGGAAAGAATCGCTTAACCGCGAAGCACCGGAATCCGTGATCAAAACGCTGAACTGATCTCGGCATAAATACGACGATGCGGGGCGGCTCTTGCGGCCGTCCTGCATTTAAACTTCCCGACTTTTCCGCACCTTAATACCTTGCCGTTCTGCCCAAGAAAGTGACTGCCATGTCTCAATCAAAAACCGGCACCCCGATATCTGCAAAATCCCCGGCGCAAAGCACGCCTGGCAAGATACTGGGCAAGATCAACCTGCAGCAATATGTCGTCTATTTCGGCTTTTTGGCGATCTTCCTGTTCTTTGCCGTAACTCTTGGTGATAACGGGTTCCTGTCGGTCAGAAACCTTTCGAACATTGTGTTGCAAACCGCACCGGCGACCATCCTTGCCATTGGTCTGGTTTTTGTGCTTTCGGCTGGCGAGATCGACCTTTCCTTTGGCTCCATCGTTGCCATGTCTGCGCTGGCAGCCGCCGTCGTGATGAATGAATATGGCATGACAGCCGGTATTCTTGCCGGCATGGCGACCGGTATTGTCGCAGGCGCAGTCAATGGTGCAGTCGTTGCCTTTGTCCGTTTGCCATCATTTCTGGTCACCCTTGCGACCATGGGACTGTTTGCCGGGATTGCGCGATCCATGACCAATTTGCGCTCGATCCCGGTTCTGGACCTTGATTTCGCCGGTTTCTTTGGCTCGGGCAGCTTCCTTGGCATTCCGTCCCTGATCTGGTGGACGGTGATGGCGGTTGCCATCGGACATTTCATCTACCGTGAAACCCGTTTTGGCGCGCATGTATTGGCAACCGGTGACAATCCGCGCGCAGCAAGTGTTTCAGGCATCAAGGTCGCGCGCATTCGCCTTTATGTCCTGACCCTTTCGGGTGCGCTCGCCGGTCTTGCCGGACTGCTGTATGCCGGGCGCTTGCAGGCCGCCAAATATACCCTTGGGGAATCTGATCTGATGACAGTGATTGCTGCTGTCATTGTTGGCGGCACGCTTCTTCATGGCGGCAAGGGCACCATCATTGGTGCGCTGATCGGATCACTGATGATGGGGATGCTTAATAACGGGCTGATCCTGATGGGGCTTTCCGTTTCCGATCAGATGATCGTCCGGGGTCTTATCATTCTGGCGGCGGTTGCTGTCTCGTTGCGCGAAAAAGCGCGGTAATCCAGAACGCAGGAGCAAAAAATGTTTCTTGATGTATTGCGTCGCCGCAACCCGAAATTCATCGAAGCCGCCATGGCCCTTCACCGCGACGGCAAGGTTCCGGCAAATGCCTATATCCTTGATCTTGATGCGGTCGAGGCCAATGCCCGCACCCTTAAGACCGAAGCCGACAAGCACGGCCTTAAAATCTTTGCCATGACCAAGCAGGTCGGACGCGCCAGTTCGTTCTCGCATGCGGTCATGCGTGGCGGTATTGACCGGTCTGTCGCGGTCGACATGGCGTGTGCGCGTGCAACCCATAATGCCGGATTGCGGGTTGGCCATCTTGGCCATTTGCAACAGGTAGCAAAGTTCGAAGCCGACGCCGCAGCCGAACGGTTCCGCCCGGATTACTGGACCGTCTTTAACGACACCAAGGCCCGTGAAGCCGCATCGGCGGCCAAAAAGGCCGGTTATGTTCAGGATCTTCTGGCCCGCATCCATGCCGAGGGGGATACATTCTATCGCGGCCATGAAGGCGGCTTTGCTGCTGATGATATCGCAGAAGTTGCTGATTTCCTTGATGATCTTCACGGCGGGCGCTTTGCCGGTATCACCACATTCCCCGCCTTGCTATTTGATCATGACAGCCGCAAGGTCCTGCCGACCCAAAATCTGGGTACCCTCGCCAAGGCAGCCGACCTTCTGGCAAAACGCGGTCGTTCTGATATCGAAATTAATGCACCGGGCACCACGTCATCGGTGCTTCTGGCCGGTCTTGCCGAAGCAGGCGCGACACAGTGCGAACCGGGCAACGGCATTCATGGCACCACCGCCCTGCATGTGGTTGAAGATTTGCCCGAACTGCCAGCGGTTCTTTATCTGACCGAGGTCTCACATCTTTCGGGTGGCAAGGCATATTGCTTTGGCGGCGGGTTCTATATTGATCCGATCTTCCCCGATTATGACGTGCAGGCCATCGTTTCCGATGAACCGACCACCGCAAGCACCGCACTTCGGTCCGTTGAAGTCCCGCCACCCTCCATGATCGACTATTACGCGATGATTGATGCCACCGGGCCAAAGGCCCCGAAACCGGGCGATACCGCCGTGTTCGGGTTCCGCGGGCAGGCCTTTGTCACACGCGCCTATGTGGTGGGTGTATCGGGCATTTCGACCGGTAATCCGGTTGTTGAAACCATTGAAAACAGCTTTGGCGAAACAGCCGCCTGGCCGGTATAGGAGATTAGGGATGAACAGCCAAAAACCGGTACTGAGCCTTAAAGACATTCAAAAGCATTTCGGTGCCGTAACGGCCATCGAAAACTTCTCGCTTGATATCCATCCCGGCGAGATCGTCGCCCTTGTCGGGGACAATGGCGCAGGAAAATCGACCCTGATCAAGATCATATCGGGCGTGTATGCGCCAAGCTCCGGCACGATCACGATCGAGGATGAAACTGTCTCGATGGCCAGTGCCGAAATCGCCCGATCCCACGGGATCGAGGTGGTCTATCAGGATCTTGCCCTTGCCGATCAGCAAAGTGTTTACATGAACATGTTCCTGGGGCGTGAAATCACCAATCGCTTTGGCCTTCTTGATCGCAAGACCATGATTGCCGAAACCCAGAAGCTGGTCGACGAACTTGATGTTCGTATTCCAAGCCCGCATGCGACCATCCGCGATCTTTCGGGCGGGCAGCGTCAGGGGGTGGCGATTGCTCGTGCGACCCGCTGGGCCAAAAAGGTCATCCTGCTGGATGAACCGACCGCAGCCCTTGGGGTTGCCGAAACCGCCAAGGTCGAGGAAATCGTTGAATCGCTCAAGGCCCGCAATATCGGTGTTCTGATCATCAGCCACAGCCTTGATCAGGTCTTCCGCCTGGCCGATCGCATCTGTGTACTGCGTCGCGGCCAGCAGATCGGCATTCGCGAAACCGCCAAGACAGATAAAAACGAAATCATCGGCATGATTACCGGCCTGCAACAGCAGGATGCCGCTTAAAAACCGTTATTGAACTACCGGCAATAAACCATCTGTCGATCACTCAACGACACGGCCCCGCTTTTGCCGTCCGAAAACGCAAAAAAGGGATACCAACGGCTTGGTACCCCTTTATCTGCATCATGGCTCTTCACAGCCGATGGAAACGTTTGATCACCACAAATGATGGACGTGCGGGGCGATGCGCTGCTCATAGATTTTGCGCAGTTCGCCGATCACTTCCGGCGGCAGTGGCGCAACATCACTTGCCGCCGCATTCGCTGCTGCCTGGGCTGCATTCTTTGCCCCCGGGATCACAACACCAACCGACTCTTCCATCAGAATCCAGCGCAGGGCAAACTGCGCCATGGTGATATTGTCCGGAACCAGTCGGCGGATTTCCTCAATAGCCTCAAGCGCGACATCAAACGGCACACCGGCAAATGTTTCGCCTTTGTCAAACGCCTCGCCGTTGCGGTTAAACGCCCGGTGGTCATCAGCGGCAAAGGCGGTTTCCTTTGTCATCTTGCCCGTCAAAAGGCCCGATGCCAGCGGCACACGGACGATGACACCGACATTCTTTGCTTTTGCCTCGCGGAAGAAAAGTCCGGACGGGCGTTGGCGGAAGATGTTGTAAATGATCTGAACCGACGCGACGCCGGGATATTCGATGGCTTTCAGCCCTTCTTCGACCTTTTCGACCGAAACACCGTAATTGCGGATTTTCCCGGCAGTGACCATTTCCTCCATCACCTCGAACACATCCGGGCGATAGAAAACCTCTGTCGGCGGGCAATGAAGCTGCACAAGATCAAGACAATCCGTCGCAAGGTTCTTAAGGCTGCGTTCAACAAACGCTGTCAGGTTCTGCTTGTTGTAGCCCTCGGACACATGCGGATCGAGGCGACGTCCGGCCTTGGTTGCGATGAACGGACGTTCGCCACCGCGTTCTTTCATGACATCGGCGATGATTTTTTCCGACCGGCCATCACCATAAACGTCGGCGGTATCAATGAAGGTCGTGCCGTTATCAAGGGCGGCATGCAGGGCTGCACGCGCGTCAGCCTCTGAAACATCGCCCCACGCGCCACCAATGGCCCAGGCACCGAAACCGACTTCCGAGACCGTGCGTCCTGTCTTACCAAATTTTCTGTAGTTCATGTATTGTTGCTCCTAAGGCATTAACTGGCCGCCATTGACCTCGATGATCTGGCCCGTGATGTAGCCCGCCATGGCGTTCGAGGCGAGAAACAGGAACGCCCCGACACATTCATCCGGTCGGCCCACGCGGCCCATCGGTACTGTTGCGCTTTGTGCGGCAAGAACATCAGACGGTGTATAGCGGTCATGAAACGGCGTCTGGATAAGGCCCGGCGAAACAGCGTTCACGCGAATGCCGTCTGCCACAAATTCCTTTGCCTGTCCGCGTGTCAGGCTGCTGACAAAGGATTTTGCCGCCGCATACAGCACAGCACCACCGCCGCCGCCATTGCGCGCAGCAATTGATGTCGTATTGACCACAAAACCGTTTTCCGACGCTTTGAGGTAAGGATACGCCGCCACCGTGGCTTCCCAGACCGATTTGCCATTCAGGGCAAAGACACGGTCAAAATGGTCAGGTTCGACCTCGGTTGTGGGCACACGTCCGAGCATGCCACCGGCATTATTGATCAGGCCATCCAGCCCGCCAAGAATCCGGGCGGCTTCCCTGACAACTTTCGTCGGTGTACCCGTTACACTCATATCGCCCTGAACAGGAAAGACATGTTCAGGAAACTCTGCCTGAAGGGCAAGTGCTGCTTCACGGCTTTCATTGTAATGAAGGGCAACCTTGGCACCCTGTGCGGCAAACCCCCGGACAATCTCGGCCCCGATCCCGGTTGAGCCCCCGGTTACCAAAACACGCCGCGACATCAGGTCTGGAATCCTGATTGCCTGAATATCACTCATCGTATTCCTCCGGCTAAATTGTCTGACTTTTGGCCAGATTACTTGTTGCACGGACCGGTGTGGTGTGGTTTCTCATGAATTGAAATCATCCACAAAGTGAATAGAGTTCAACTTGGCTGGAATCGACCGCGCAGAGTTTGCCGATCTACGCCTGTTTCTGGCGATTGTCCGCCGCCAGAGTTTCAAGGCTGCGGCCATTGAATTCGGGCTTTCACCGTCGGCGGCAAGTCATGCTATCCGCCGTCTGGAAAGCCGCCTTGGCGTAAAGCTGATCAATCGAACCACCCGCGCAATCGTGGCAACCGAACTGGGTCAGGACCTTGCAACCAAGCTTGCAGAGGGGTTTGACAAACTCGATGAAGCACTCCAGACGCTTGATGCACCCGGTGCCGCCAGCTTTGGCGAGGTTCGCATCAACGCCTTTTCCGATGCCGCACACCTTCTCATCGCCCCCGCACTACCTGAATTTGCCAAAACCTTTCCCGACGTCAGCCTCGGCATTGTTGTTGAAAACCGGCCGATTGATATTGTCGCAGAAGGATATGATGCCGGCATCCGGTATGGGCATCTGGTCCCGGAAGACATGGTTGCCGTCGCCCTCAGCGGACCCCAACGCTGGGTGGTGGCAGGCGCACCAAACTACCTTGAGCGGCACGGAAAACCCGATACCCCCGAAGATCTGCGCAATCACACATGCCTGCAACTTCTTCTGGGTGACAATTCGCGTTTTCCCTGGGAACTTGGCACCGGCCCGGATCAGAAAAGCTATCGCGTGCCCGGCCACATCACCATTCAGGACACGGCGACCACGATTTCGGCCGCCAAGGCCGGACTTGGACTGGCCTATCTGCTGGAATCACGGATTGCCGACGAGCTTGCCAGCGGGCAGCTTGAAATCGTGCTGGAAGACTATGCATCATCTGATGATCCCTTCCATATGTATTACAGCAGCCGCCACAACAATCATCCGGGCTTGCGCGGCCTTATCAATATCATCCGAAAACAGAACGGCCTGTCGCGCATATGATCGCACCCAGGTCAGCAATGATCGGCACCCAAGATTTGGCAAGGCGGCAAGCGCTTTCAAATGTCTTGCGACAAGGGTGCAAAAGTACCAACGATGATGGATTAGCGCCGATAAACCATCTGCCGGTAATTCAGCGCCTCGGCAATGTGGCCGCGTTTGACACCCGCACTTCCGGCCAGATCGGCAATGGTGCGCGCCACCCGCAAGATGCGGTGATAACCACGCGCCGAAAGCTTCATCTGACGCGCCGCATCCTGAAGCAATCCGCGCCCGTCAGCATCCAAAGCCGCGGCTTCTTGCAGGACTTCGCCATCGGCCAGCGCATTGGTCGATATGTTTTCGTTTTTATATCGTAACATTTGCAGTTCCCGGGCCAGAAACACCCTTTCGCGAATGATCGCACTGCTTTCACCATTGGCTGGCAAATCAAGTTCTTCAGGCTTTACCGCCGGGACCTCGATCTGAATATCAAAGCGATCGAGAAGCGGCCCCGATAACCTTGCCTGATAATCCTCGCCACATCTGGGCGCCCGGGTACAGGCCAGATCATTATCGCCCAGATAGCCGCAACGACACGGGTTCATTGCTGCTACCAGTTGCACCCGTGCCGGATAGGTCACATGCGCATTGGCGCGCGCCACGGAAACCTGCCCGGTTTCAAGCGGCTGGCGCAGGGCATCCAGCACATTGCGCTGGAATTCCGGCAATTCATCAAGAAACAACACCCCGTTATGGGCCAGTGAAATCTCGCCCGGTTTGACCCGGTGACCACCCCCGACAAGGGCGGGCATAGATGCTGAATGGTGCGGTTGCCTGAAGGGGCGGGTGCGAATAAGCCCGCCTGCAGGCAGCAATCCTGACACCGAATGGATCACCGTGGTTTCAAGCGCCTGTCTGGCATCAAGATCGGGCAAAATACCGGGCAGGCGGGCGGCCAGCATGGATTTCCCCGATCCGGGTGGTCCCGACATCAAAAGGTTATGACCACCGGCGGCTGCGATCTCAAGCGCGCGCTTGGCACTTTCCTGTCCCTTGATATCGCGCAGATCGCCGTGAAATTCGCTGATTTCGCCGTCCTCATGGCGGACCGGACGGGCAAGGATCTGCGTTCCCTTGAAATGATTGATCAGGCTGATCAGCGTCTTGGGCGCAAGGATTTCCAGATCACCGGCCCAAAGGGCTTCGGCCCCGTTATCATGCGGGCAAATAATCCCGCATTCGCACATCCCGGCTTCCATCGCAGCGGGCAAAACCCCGCCAACCTTGGTAATACTGCCATCAAGGCCAAGCTCGCCGAGCACCAGAAACCGCTCGATATCCTCATGGCCGATCACATCCATTTCGGCCAGAAGGCCCAGGGCAATCGGCAGATCGAAATGCGATCCTTCCTTAAGCAAATCGGCGGGCGCCAGATTAATCGTGATCCGTTTGGGTGGCAAAGCCAGTCCCATCGCGGAAAGGGCGGATCGCACACGTTCGCGGGCCTCGGAAACGGCCTTGTCGGGCAGCCCTACCACCGTAAAAGCCGGCAGGCCACTTGCCATTTGCACCTGAACATCGACGGCAATCGTTTCAATTCCGGCAAAGGCAACTGTCGTAACCCGCGCTGTCATGCTGGCTGATCCCCGTAACCACAAGTTGCATTACTTTGACGGGAAACGGGGATCAGGGCAACAAATCGTTTATCAACAGCGGACTAGGCGCATCCTGCCTGCGCATCGGCAGGCATCTCGGTATTGATCATCCAGGGCGTGCCGAACCGGTCGACAAAGATGCCATAACCCGGCGACCAGAAGGTTTCCTCGAACGGCATGGTCACCGTGCCACCGACCGAAAGCGCATCGAAAATTTTCTTTGCTTCGTCGGGCTTTTCAAAATGAAGCGAGGCATTCATGCCCTGCATCGGACTGAAGTAACCAGGCGGGCAATCCGATGCCATCAGATGCCAGCCATCCCCCATCAGGCAGGCATGGGCGATCTTGTCATTATGGTCTGGCATGTCTCCGGCCATCGGCGTATCGCCATAGGCCATCATGATCAATTCACCGCCCAGAACAGATTTGTAAAACTCAAATGCTTCACGGCAGTTGCCATCAAAATTCAGATAAGTGATCAGTTTCATCGGGGTATTCCTTGTAAAAAAGGTGGTCGCAAGGGTCACGGCTCCAGCCCGAACTGGGCTTCACCGCTGTCACAATCAAAAGGCACCGAAAAATGTTCATGCATGATGCGCCAGTGCCCACCCTGCTTTTCAAGATGGCTGGTGGCGCGCATCCAGCTGGCCTGTTCGCTGCCATCCGGGTTACGAATGCCACACCGGATCAGGAAATGTGCCACCGCAAGATGGCCAGACGCCCGGATAACCGGTTCCTGTGATTGAAAAATCATGTCGCCCTGATCGGGTATGCAGCTTTGCCAATGGGCATGATAGTCGGCCCGCCCGTTAATTTGCAGCGGCCCGACCGCGTCATAGGAACAGATATCGTCGTGATAAAGTTCCATGATGGCATCAACATTTCGATTACTGGCCGCTTCAATCCAGCGGTCAAAAACGTTTTTGATCTCCTGATAGTCTTTGCTGGTCGCATGTTTCATCAGACATATCCTTTGTTGGTGACACGAGGGGGTCAGATGTTTGACGAACGAGGGATAAGCAACCTCACCCTGCGGCACAGGCACGTTCAAGCTTGGCAATATCGATTTTTTGCATGGTCAGCATGGCCGTGGCCGCCCGCGCAGCGATCCCGGGATCGGGATCGGTCATCAGGTCAATCAGACGGGTCGGGGTGATCTGCCAGAACAGGCCGAACCGGTCGCGGACCCAGCCGCAATCGCGTGGTTCGCCGGCTTCGGACAGACAATCCCAGTAATAGTCGACCTCTGCCTGATCCTTGCAATCAACGACAAAGGATACGGCTTCGGTGAATTTGAATTCCGACGGGTAGTTGAAGGCCGTAAATTGCCGTCCGAACAACTCAAATCCGATGGTCAGAACCTGTCCCTCCGGACCGGGTCCGGCAGACGTGCCACGCATGACCTTGCCAATTTTCGTGCCCGGAAAAACCGTGGCATAGAAATTGACGGCTTCCTCGGCATTGCCGTTGAACCACAAAAAGGGGCTTATTTTCTGCATGGGGCATCCTCCTTGCCGGGCAGAATGAATTTGGATCGGCGGCGACACTCAAACCGGATGATTGATTAGTCTTTTATGATTTTCCCGTTTGACAAATACGTTGATATCAACATAATTATTCCATGTCAAAAAAAGATTTCAACCACAGCGATCAGAAGGTCCCGTTTGCCGATACCATTATGGTGCGGGACTCGTGCCTTTGCCTGCATGTCAGGCGGGCGGCACGCACGATTGCACGGCGGTTTGATGATGCCTTTCGCCCGCTTGATCTGACCAGCGGGCAATATTCGCTTTTGATGTCCCTAAACCGGCCGTCGCCACCGCATATGAAAGATGTTGCCGATCTTCTGGCGATGGATCGCACCACGCTGACCGCCAATCTCAAACCGCTGGAACGACGCGGACTTGTTGAAATCACCCCGGACCCCAGGGACAAACGCGGCCGTTTGATCAGTCTGACCAAGGACGGCATGGCGCTTCTGGTGCGCGCCTTTCCGGTCTGGAAGGAAACCCAGGATCAGCTCGAAAGTCTGGTCGCCAGCTCCAATGCACAACAACTTCTGGCCGACCTGATCAGTCTTTCGCAGGAACCGGAACGCTAGGCTGCGACCCCGTCAGAAAAACCTGATCCGGCTAAGCAGTATCAAGCCGGTATCTGAGGAAAACTGCCCCTTCATGGCTAACCTGCCCGTCAAACACAGCCCCCATGCGTTTTAACGCCCCCAGTTTCGTGCGGGTTGGCGGCAGTAAAAACGTGACAGAGGAAATGCGCCGATCCGAACGGGCAAGATCAAGCGCCTTGCGGGTGATCACCATGCCCAGTCCGAAATTCTGTGGCCTTAAAACCAGCCCGTAATCCCAGTCTTCACCCTCTTTTTGAAACCCGCCCCAGCCGACATAGTCGCCATCGCACAGGATCGCCCAATGCCCCAGCCCGTCACGCTGCCAATATTGCGATTTATGGGCCATAAATTGCTGATAGCTGTCCTGATCCCACGGCCCGTCAAGCAACGGCATATGCGTTGCCATTCGCGGATCGGACATATGGGCGATAATGTCATCAGGGGCGATGGTCTCTAGGGGTACAAACGCGATGTCCCAGATGCCCGATGGCGGCAAGGCAGCATTTTCTGACATGTCATCCTGCCAGTATGATCAAAGAAAAAGGCGCAAGGGATTTGCACCCATTGCGCCGTCTGGCAGATCAAATGTCAATTCACGGCCCATCACATTTGCCGACAGGCAGCAGTAAAAACAGGAAAAGGGCCTCGCAACGATCAGTCGTCGCTTTTATCCGCCCCATCACGCGGCGGCAGGAATTCCTTGCGGCAGGGTACGGCTTCTTCGTTCACAACGGTCCAGCCGAAATTGCGAAACTTGCCAAAGCTTTCCTTTTTCATGGTGATGCCGCTGGCTTCATGCTTGCGCACAATGCGGGCGTCCTCCCCGTCAATGCGGGCGGCACGGGCCCAAGCGCGTTCACGCATGGCTTTGGTGATTGTCGGTTCGGTCATGAAGGCTCTTTTCATCGAATGGGGCCAAATCGCATTATAGCGCGATCAGGCAGGTTTCACGATGGCTTTAACCCATGACCTGATCGCAGGCAATTGGCTTCTGATCGCTGTCAATCCGTGTCATGGGGCAAATGGAACACAGTTTCAGTCAAAGATTCCCGTTCGGACATGATCGCCATCCAGTCGCGTACCCGGACCGGAATGTCAAATCGCCGTTCGGGCCAGCGGAAATCAATGTAATAAAGCCCGACCAGAACCGACCATGTGCCAATATGTGGCGCTTCGGTCCGCAATTGCGGCAGGCCGTCCAAGATGGCATCAATTGCGCTTTGTACTGCGGCTGCCTGACGTTCCATTACGAAATCGGAACGATCTGTTTCATCGCGCTTTGAATCGGCAAAAAGGCGTCCCGTCGCCGCCATCATGCCATCGGCAAGTCCTTGCCATTTCAGGGCATTAAGCCGTTCGACCCCGCTTTGGGGGATCACGCCTTCGGACTGGCCTTTTGATCGGGCCAGCTGGTCAAGATAGTCGCAAATCACCGCTGATTCAAACACCGCCATCCCATCTTCAAGGATCAGGGTCGGAACCTTGGCCAGCGGGTTATGGGCGCGAAGGGCAGCATCGGTCCAGGGATCAATCAGGATTTCACTGACCTGTTTTTCCAGACCCAGTTCACGCAAAACAACACGTACCTTGCGCGAGAAAGGTGACGTTGGAGAATAGTAAAGCTGCATCATGGTCAAAATCCCTTGCCGTTATTGAACGTTACGGATTTTGTAACGCCCTATATCGTCAGATCCGGTGTCTCGCCGATCCCCTCAAGATGCCAGTTTGCATCCCAGCGTTCATTCTTGCGGGCCAGTGTAAGGTAATTTCGCGCTGCACAATAGGTTCCTTTGCGCCCCGGCAGCGGTTTTAGTCTGGTCGGGCGATCAGGCAACGGATGATCCCCGATCCATGCAAGCAAACCCAACACCCTTGCAAACATCACCGGCGGGGCGGTGTGGGAAATGCCCGAGGCCACCAGTTGATGAAGGGTTTTACCCGCTGTTTCAAAAGTCCCGCGGGTTGCAACATGGATTTCCCCCGACAGAAGGGTAATTTCATGATCATGATCATTGGCAATGCGTTCAAGCAATTCAAGGAACCGGCACCATTCGCGCCGGTGCCATCTGCTTTGCCACTGATCCCGCAGATCGTCTTCATATTTCTGGGCGCTGGGCAACAGATGCAAAAACATCTCGACCAGTGACAGGCGCGGACCAATCACCGGCACGCTCGACATCAACAGGATGCGATTGCCATCGGGTATGGTTTCAAGGGCACCCGGAAGATCGCGCCAGCCGTGATCACCGATAATGTCATTGGGCGTCCGTTCGGATCGAAGATCGGGCGCAATCAGGCTCAGCCCCGGATAATCCACCCGCCAGCCAAGGCTTCTTCCATCCCGGTCAAGCACCATTGCAGGCAGGGTTTTCGGACCGGTATCCGGACTGGTTGCAAGCTGCATCAAACAGAATGCCGCCCGCGCGCAGGCAAACATGCCACGCGCCACTTGTGATCCCTGAAACCATTTCTTGTGGCTGCCCCAGCCATCAAAAATATCATGGTCATCCCACATCATCAGCGACGGCACGCGGGCAAGCATATGACTGATCTGGGGTTGCCCATAGATCGCCAGATAATGATCAAGATAGAATTTCAGAACCGCATCACGCACGTCTTCGGTAAATGCCGTGGCAAGTTTCTGGCGGCGGCGCGCCTTGTCCCAGGCAATGATGCCCGGATGGCACTCCCACACCCCGTCGGCATAAATCTGATCCCCGCCATGGAGCAACAACGCAAAAGGCCTGTCCTGATGTTGTCTGGCCAGATCAATCCACAATGCATTGCGGTCTTCAAGCGGCCGGTCAAGATCACCGTCTTCCTGCCCGTTACAGGACACAAACCCGATCCGCAGATCACCGATAAAATCCGTGCAGACAGAATATGTTTCATTTCCGAAATGATAACAGGCATCCGCATTGGCGGGCAGCTCGAACTCAAACCGCCAATAGCAGCGCCCATAAAGTGTCGCCAGCAATTCCGGCAGAACAGGCTGGCCGGAATCTGTGCGAAATTCGGGAATGTCGAGCCCTTCGGGCGCAATCACAAGTGCGGCGATCCGCGATATCTGACCGGTGCCGCCACGGGCAAACAGGAACGGCCCGAACAGGTCGGTATCAGTGCTTGTTGATGGCGTGCTGGCTGTCATCTGTCCCTGTCATCTGCCGAAGTGCTACGTCACTTATACGTTCAGTCGGTAAGGCGGTTCCGTGTTGATGGACATAAAACCTGACCACATCCTGAACGGATTGTTGAAGTCCAGAAAAGCAATCGGAACAAAAAAGGGCAAGCGACCCGGATCACTTGCCCCTTGATTTCGAAAAAGCCGTTCACTTAGGACAGGCGCGTCTCGATCGCATCCCAGATCAGGCTTTCAAGCTTCGATCCGTCAAAGCGGTTCACTTCCTGCAAGCCGGTCGGCGAGGTGACGTTGATTTCAGTCATATAATCCCCGATCACATCGATCCCGACAAAGATCAGATCGCGCTTTTTAAGCTCCGGCCCGATGCGATCACAGATTTCAAGTTCGCGCGGGGTCAGAAGCGATTTCTCGGCAACACCGCCAACATGCATGTTTGATCGCGCCTCGCCTTCGGCCGGAACACGGTTGATCGCGCCAACCGGTTTGCCATCGACCAGAATGATCCGTTTGTCGCCCTTGCGCACATCAGGCAAATAGGCCTGAACCATCAAGGGTTCGCGCGACTGGGCTGCAAACAGTTCCAGCAGGGAATTAAGGTTCTCATCCCCCGGTTTGAGATGGAAAACACCCGCCCCGCCATTGCCAAACAGCGGCTTGACGATGATGTCGTGGAATTCTTCGCGGAATTCACGAATGCGCGCAGCCGATCGCGTGATCAGGGTTGGCGGCATCAGATCCGGGAATTCGGTGACAAAGATCTTTTCAGGCGCATTGCGGACATGGCCCGGATGGTTGACCACGAATGTTTCCGGATGGATCGCCTCAAGCAAATGGGTCGCCGTGATGTAATTCATGTCAAAGGGCGGGTCCTGACGCATCAGGATGACGTCGGTTTCCTTTGCCAGATCAATGACCTTGGACGCGCCAAGATCATGATGATTGCCATGCTCGTAGCGCAGGGTCATCGGGCGAACTTCGGCCTTGATGCGGCCGCGGTCATAGAACATGTCATCGGGATGATAATGCAAAAGTTCATATCCGCGCGCCTGGGCTTCAAGGCCCATGACAAAGGTGGAGTCCCCTTTGATATCGATTGATTCGATCGGATCCATCTGGATGGCGACGATACGGCTCATTAAACGCGTTCTCCTGTTCACCGGGACGGTGCTGCCCCTGACCTGCATGTCGACAATTATGGCCCAAAACGGCCAATTGTGATCATTTGCGGGCATGGCTTGACCCGGCTGGCCTTCCCGGCCAAATGATGCGATATGTAAGATGTTGCGATTACATTTGGCAGGATTTTTATCATCCGCCATTCATCTTCCGCAATCGCCATCAATTATTTGTTTTGAAGACCGGACAGGCACATGACTTTTTCGCGTAAGAATTCCAGGGCACATTTGCAAAATATCGGCAAGAAAAGCCGGTCCTTGATTGCTGCAAGTGTCCTTGCCACTGCCATCGGTCTTGGAACCCTTGCCAGCGTCGCTTTCCTGCCACAGGCAGCACACGCCCAGTCGGCTGACAAAATCAGCCCGGAAATGATCAGCAAGATCGAAAACTATCTGGCGAATATCACCACGCTCAAGGCCGATTTCGTACAGATTTCCTCGGATGGCGGGGCCGCCGAGGGCGAATTGTTCATGGAACGTCCGGGCAAGATGCGGTTTGAATATAACCCGCCGGCACAAATCCTTCTGGTCTCGACCGGGCATGATTTCATTTACTATGACAAGGAAATCAATGCGCCGACCTATTTCGACATTGATGAAACCCCGGCCGGTATCATTCTGGCGGAAAACATCTCGCTGACCGACAAGGTCAAAGTCGTCAATTTTCAGCGCACCGCCGAAACCATCCGCGTTGAACTGGTCCGTAAAACCGATCCGGGTGCAGGCAGTGTGACGCTGGTCTTTGCCGAAAAACCGATGCAGCTGCGCCAGTGGATCGTCACCGATCCGACCGGGATTGAAACCACAGTAACGCTTTTCAACACCGAAGAGGGCGTTGCGCTTGATCCGGCCCTGTTCAAATTCAAGCGTATCTGGCCGCAAAGCGGCAACTGATCATAAAAATTTCTCATCTGTCTTGCCCGATCAGACAGACCGGCTTTCGGGCCGGTTACTGTTAAATATTTTTTGATTCAAACCCTTGTCGCCATTGGGGTTTCGTAATGAAACCGGCCATTGTTCAGAATCACTCAAACATTCGTGAGGCAGGGCAAATTTCGGCCCGGATGCTATGGCGGAGGGGCAGCGAGCTTCCTATATGTGAGTCTGTCACAAGGTTCCCCTTAATGATGGGAACCCGGTGTGAGGAAGAGGTCTCCCCTACCTTTCCTCACGCTCCAGATCATCGGAGCGCTGGCGTCCGGTTCTCCCCCCTGGCCGGACGCCTTTTTTTTGCCCAAACGCCACGATAAGACGGAAAACTTGGTTCGGGTCCCGACCAGGCCGGATTTGGGAAATTTTCTGCTTTTTTGCGCAGATTTCACGGGCTGTTAATTTTAATTGCATAGGAACATCAGGCATGATTCCCTTGCAGGCAAAGTTCGCCAAATGACACGACACGACAGGACCGACACGTTCGATGATCAATGACTTTCTGAAATCCATCGCACAATTTTCCGACCCGCGTTTTCGCAAAGTCGTACTGATTGGTGTTGCCGGTGCATTGGCCACCATTATCGGTCTTTGGGTTTTGATCTGGCTTGGCCTGAATTCCATTACCTTTTTCACCGATGGCGGCTGGCTTGAAAGTGCGGTCGACTGGCTGCTTGGCATCGGGTTGATGTTGCTGGTGATTTTGCTGTTTCCCGCAGCCACGGTTCTGATTTCAAGCCTGTTGCTTGATCAGATTGCCGATGCGGTCGAAGACAAGCATTACCCGACCTTGCCCGAAACCCGTCCCCAGCCGATTTCCGAGGCCCTGATCAGCGGCCTGAAATTCGCGCTGACCGCGCTGGCGCTTAACATTCTGATTTTGCCACTTCTTCTGGCCGGTCCGCTTTATGTCATCGCCTTCTACACGATGAACGGATATCTTTTGTCGCGCGAATATTTTGAACTGGTTGCGGCACGCCGTTATGATGCTCGCACGGTTGAGACCATTCGCAAAAGTCGCCAGAAAAAGCTTTGGCTTGCCGGTATCGGCCTGACATTCCTGATGACCATTCCGGTGGTCAATCTGGTCGCGCCGATTATCGCAACAGCCTTTATGGTCCACTATTCTGTTCGCCTTGGCACCTTTGTGCCCCAAAGTGCATGACACGGCACGCACAAGGCAGACGGAGAGCGGATTGCTGAACCGAAACTGCAATACAAGGATCTGGTCATCCAATGTTTGGGAAGAAAAAAGCCAATAAAACAGTCGACAGTAATGCGGCTTCGTCCGATACATCTGTCAAGGATGGATCAGGCACCCTTTCCGGGACCACGACCAGGTCGACAGAGATCGCATCCGAGCACGCCTCTGGCAGTGCCGTAAAAACAGAAAAACGTACTGAGCCGCAGCTCTTCACCAAGCCGCGCACAAAGGATGAACCGCAAATGTCCAGTAAACCGCATTCTACCAGCTTCCGCCCGGAAATCCCGAAACGCCCGCTTGAAATCCCGACCCGTGGCAATTCGGGCCGTCCTGCAAGTGCGGCCAGCAATGCCGAGGGCAAAAAGCTGACGGTCGGTCGCGATATCACGCTTAAGGGTGAAATCGGTTCCTGTGACGTTCTGGTCGTCGAGGGCGTTGTCGAAGCCCAGATCAAGGAATGCACCCGTCTTGAAGTGTCCGAAGGCGGTTCCTTCATCGGGTCGGCACAGGTTGACGAAGCAGAAATCAGTGGCAAGTTCGAAGGTGACCTGACCGCACGTCGCGTCACCGTGATCAATTCCGCCGAAATCAACGGCAAGATCACTTACGGATCGTTGCAGATCGAAAATGGTGCCCGCATCAAAGGTGAACTCGACTATGTCGAGGGCAGCGACGACGGCCTGTCGCGCGCCGGCACCACCGCGGCGATCACCATTCCGCGCAAATCGGAAGATTCCTAAGTCCCGTGCGCGCAGTTGGTTTGACCATACAGACACCCCGATCGGACATCATCCGTCCGTTCGGGGTGTTGTGCATTCTGGCCCTGATTGCCGTGGGCTTAAGTGCCTGTGGCGGCAATGCCGTGCCGCCGGGCACCACCAATACCAACTATGGCAAGCTTGAAGAAAGCGGCCAGATCAAGACATCACGTCCGGTTGTCCGCAAGAAGCCTGAAAATACCAAACCGGGCAAAACCGCTGCCATCCCGTTCAAGCAAATCCCGAGCGAAACGCTTAAGGGCCTGTCAGAAGACGCCTTTGAAGCCAGAATCGGCACACCGGAAATGGTCCGCGGCGAAGGCGAAATCCGCGTCTGGCAATATCGTTCCGAACAATGTTCCTTTGATGCCTTTTTTGTTCCCAAGGCAGAAGGACAACCACGTGAACTGGCTCACATGCTGGCCCGTATGCGCCGTGGAAACAGCGTAATTTCGGTTCAGGATTGCCTTGATCAGGTTGTAAAACTGAATCTCGCCAACGGATAGGACCGGAAATCACCCGCCAGCCTGCCAATTCGCAGATCGTGCTGATCATCTTGGTTTAATCTTTACCTTTTGTCGGCAGACTCAGCCAGGCAACCTCATAAATTTGCCATATCTGATGGCTTTATTACCTCCTTCCTGGCCCGTTTGGGCCTGTCCCGAAACTTCAGACACGATACGCGACCTCATGAAAAAACACGCCCATCGTCTCGTCAGAACTTCGATTGCCGCTGCCCTGTCAGCCTTTATCTCAGTGATTGCGATCAGTATTCCTGCCACCAGCGCGCAGGCCCAGAATTCGCCCAAGCTGATTGACGTTTTTGGCAAATGGGAAGCTTACACCTATTCCGAAGAAGGTCAGAAAGTCTGCTATATGGGCAGCCAGCCGACATCGGCCAAAGGTGACTATACCCAGCGCGGCAAGATTTACGTGATGGTAACTCACCGTCCGGGTCTGAAACTGTTTAATGAAGTCAGCTTCATTACCGGTTACACCTACAAGGACAAAAGCACGGTCGATCTTCGAATCGATTCCAAGAAATTCAGCCTGTTTACCCACGCGGATTCTGCCTGGGCGGTTGATGCTGAAACCGACCGCAAGCTTGTCAGTGCCATGAAATCGGGTTCGAACATGGTCGTGGTTGGCTATTCAACGCGTGATACCAAAACCACCGATACCTATTCGCTGTCGGGCTTTACGGCCGCCTATAACGCTATTTCAAAGGCTTGCAACACCAAGCCGGTCAACTGATCGCGTTTTTGCAAACCGATAGGTGATGCTGCGTCCCTTTTATGTGCAACCCTGATTGCATATGCGCGATAGCAGCAATGTGAAATTTATCGTTTCTAATTTCGCCCGGCCCCGCTATATGCGGGGCCAAGCATTTTTGCATCTTTTCTGGTATAGTCGCGCGATCGCGTAAAACGCATAGCCCCCAGACAAGACCCGCAAGACCACAAGAACCAAGAGAGAGACCCCGGGATGACCGACGTCCTGACCGAAAACGCACCCCAGACCGATGCCCCTGCGACGCAGGACGGGCCATCGCTTTCCGACTTCGTTACGCGCGCCGCCAATGGGCAGGCTGCCGACGGTCGGCGCGATCTGGTCGGGATTACCCGCGAAGAACTGACCGAACTCATGGCCGACATGGGTGAAAGCAAGTTTCGCGTCAAACAGCTTTGGAACTGGATCTATAACCGCGGTGTGACCAACATCGACGATATGACCAATATTTCCAAAAAGCTGCGTGATCGTATCTCGCAGGATTTCTATGTCGGGCGTCCGGTTCTGACAGCTGATCAGAAAAGCTCGGATGATACCCATAAATGGCTGATGAAGTTCCATGACGGCAACGAGGCCGAGACGGTCTATATCCCCGATCGCAACGAAGATCGCGGTGCTGTCTGCATTTCATCACAGGTCGGCTGCACGCTGACCTGCAAATTCTGCCATACCGGCACCCAGCTTCTGGTGCGCAACCTGACACCGGGCGAAATTGTCAGCCAGTTCATGGTGGCACGCGACAGCTATGGCGAATGGCCGACCCCGGCCAATGGCATTCGTCGTCTGTCCAACATCGTCATGATGGGCATGGGCGAGCCGCTGTTTAACTATGAAAATGTCCGCGATGCCCTGCGCATTGCCATGGATGGCGAAGGTATTTCGATCTCGCGCCGCCGTGTGACGCTGTCGACATCCGGCGTGGTTCCGGAAATCGTGCGCTGTGGCGAGGAACTTGGTGTCGGTCTGGCGATTTCGCTGCATGCGCCTGATGATGATCTGCGCAACGAAATCATGCCGATCAACAAGAAATACCCGCTCAAGGAACTGATGGATGCCTGCCGGAACTATCCGGGCATGTCCAATTCGCGGCCGATCACGATGGAATATGTCATGCTCAAGGGCGTCAATGACAAGCCCGAGCACGCCCGCGCACTGGCCAAGCTGGTCAAGGGCATTCACTGCAAATTCAACCTGATCCCGTTCAACAAATGGCCGGGTTCGGATTATGAATGCACGCCCACCAACGACATCAAGAAATTCGCGCAGATCCTGCTTGATAACGGCTATGAAGCGCCGATCCGCTGGCCGCGCGGCCGTGACATTCTTGCTGCCTGCGGTCAGTTGAAATCCGAAAGCCAGCGCCTGCGCAAATCCCGCGTTTCGGGCTGCGGCAAATCGGGTGCGGGCGTGGATGACTCCGGTGATGAAGCTGTGGTTGCCGCACAGTAACCTGCTCTGACATCACGATATTCTGGGATTTCGATCAACACCGGATGGCGATGCTGTCCGGTGTTTTTCTTTGTCACCATGACATTGTTTTGATTGTCGAACGGCGATGACAGGCATAGCGTGAATTTTCCCGCACGCCCCAATACCCCAGCAAAACCTCCGCAAGGTCCCAAGCCCCATGTCACTTGGTCAGTTTTTTGCAGTTCTTCTGGTCGTCACCATCTGGGGTGCGAACTTTACCGTGATCAAGCTCGGGCTGGGTGAAATGCCACCGATCCTGCTGTCATCGCTGCGTTTTACCTTTGCCGCCTTGCCCGCTGTGTTCTTCCTGCCGCGGCCGAAATGTCATTGGAAATATGTGGTCGGCTTTGGTGTGGTTCTGGGCTGTATCAAGTTTTCCCTGCTGTTTCTGGGCATGGATCTGGGCTTGTCGGCCGGGATTTCATCCCTTGTCTTGCAACTCCAGGCCTTCTTTACCCTGATTTTGGGCATGTTTGTGCTGGGCGAAAAGGTCGGCCCGCATCGCTATGTCGCCATGCTGGTGGCCTTTTTCGGGGTCGGGTTGCTGATGTTTGTCTCCGACGGATCAATTACCGCCATCGGCCTTGTTCTGGTGGTTGCAGCCGCCGCCGCATGGGGGGTGGCCAATATCATCATGAAACAGGCCGGTTCGGTTCAGATGCTGTCCTTTGTCGTCTGGGCCAGCCTGATTCCGCCAATCCCGCTGGCCATTCTGTCCTTTGCAACCGAAGACCGCGCAAATCTGGCCACACTGGGTGATCAGATCAGCTGGATCGGCATCGGCTCGATCCTCTATCTGGCCTATCCGGTGACACTGGTCGGCTTTGCGATCTGGGGACGGTTGCTTTCGACCTTGCCGGTCGGACTGGTCGCCCCCTTTACCCTGCTGGTGCCGATTGTCGGCATGGCGACCTCGGCCCTGGTTCTGGGCGAGGATTTTGGTCCGATCAAGATGATCTCGGCGGCATTGGTGATGGCCGGACTTGTTATTAACGTCTTTGGTGGAAAGCTTATGACGACGTTTTCCGGTCAGAAGACCAAGTTATCTTGAAAACAAGATCAGATAACTATATCTATCCGATCAAACCCATCGCAATTGCGGTTTTTGATCGGGGGTTTTATCCGGGGTCTGGATATTGCTGATATCAATATTCATCACCAGAATCCCGCCAAGCCCCCCGACGGTGATTTCGGACAATCTGCTGCCGACCCGGTCACCATCAAGTTCCGCCAGATAGGCATCCCGCGCGGCTTCATCGACGAAATCGATATTATAGCCATGGGTAAAACCCTGGCTAAGACCGCTTCCAATCTTCTTTTTGCCGCCACAAAAGGCCTTTGTGCCAGGAAGGGACATGGCGGTTTTTGCCAATTGGTCAATGATGGCATCTACCTGATCTGCCGGGATGTGATCAGCGACCTGCAAAAGTACAATGTGACGGAGCATAAAGTGCTTTTCCTTCTGGTTTGCCAAGATCGAACCGGATCAAGTGCTATGTGATGACCTCTGAACCCTGCTTCAAATGATAATCTGGTCAGACTTGACCGTTCACTGCGTTGCTTTCGGTTCCCAGCTCGCCGGATCAATGCTGTTGGGCAGCAAAACATATTTCTGACCCTTGCGGTTCATATGACCGGCAAACAATGCGGCATCTTCGCCCGGTCCGAAAAAGATATCGCCGCGCACCGGCCCCCGGATCGCCCCGCCAGTATCCTGGGCAATCATCATGCGGTTAAATGACCGGTCCGCATTCATCGGATCACGGGTTTCAACCCACACCGGTACTCCCATGGCATGGAAACGGCGATCCACCGCCAGGGACCGACCCGGTTCGAGCGCAACCCCCTGTGACCCCAGGGGACCTGCTGTCGGATCGTTCGGGTCAGTCTGAAGCGGGCGGAAAAACACAAAGGATGCGTTGGTATTCATTACCCCGTCGGCCTCGCCGGGATTGTCGTGAAGCCATTTGCGGATGGTCTGAAGTGATACCGTTTCTCGGGTCAAAGCCCCGCGTTCAATCAGCTCGCGGCCAATCGCAAAATAGGGATGCCCGTTTGTGGCGGCATATCCGATGCGCAATACGCTGTTATCGGGCAGCACAACCCGTCCGGACCCCTGAATTTGCAGGAAGAAGGCATCAACCGCATCATCAACCCAGACCATTTCAAGATCGCGGCCCGAAAGCGCCCCTTGTTCGATGGCAGCCCGGTCAAAATAGGGTTTCAGATTGCTGCCTGTCAGGCGTCCGACAAGTTTCTTGCCTTTCAGCTCGTCACTGAAATCGCCAAGATCGACCGAAATCATATCGTCGGGTTTCAGATAAATCGGGGTCTGATATGGGCCTTCACGGGTCAGGCTGCCACGCAATTCCGGTTCGTAATAGCCGGTGAACAGGCCTTCGGGATTATTGGCATTGCCACTGAGATAGGGTTTGAAGTCGCTTTCAAAGAACGCGCGCGCATCTTCCTTGCGCAGGGCGTCAACATCGAGCGATACCGCCATTTCGCACACATTGCGCCATTGCCCGATGGTTCCCATGCGCCCATCAGGTCCGACCATCTTGTCATCATCACGCCGCAGCATCGCCTTGCAGGACCGCGCAAAGGCACGAATGGCCGGGCGCATGTCATCGGATTGCCAGCCATCAAGCATGGTGAAAGTCGCCGGGCGCAGGCTCAGTTCATCTTCCGGCTTGGGGGGTGCTTCGAACTGGCCGGTAATTTGCGGCCAGAACATCCAGATCAGGGCAGCACCGGCACCAACAAGAACAGAGATAATGGAAAGACTGCGGGAAAGAACCAGACGTCGCTTCAAGATAGAACCCGTTCATTAGCATGGCATTGGCATGACTTGGCAAGGCAGACAGCACCGGCAAGATCGCGGCGCACGAACGCACCAATTTTGCCCGCAACATGCTTAACAAGCCGATAACCGCAGGCACTTGCCATCGGGCTTGCCAGCCCGGACAATAAAAAAGGCGACCCGGTTGCCCGGATCGCCCAGAATTTCTGATCTCGCAAAAAACCCGTCAGTCGGTGGTTTCTTCTTCCGGGGTTTCGGTTGCCACCAGCTGCCAGTTGGGATCGCGGCTTTCGATATTGCGCGCGAAAGTCCAAAGGTCTTCGGCCTCGATCACCTGATTGGGATCACCGGAAATCACGTCACCTTCGTCATTGCGAATGACCGAGACTTCCTCGGAGACGAATTTGACCGTGACATAGGCCGTGCGCCCTTCAAGGCTGGCATCATGAATGGTTGCACTTTTGATGCCGACAAGGGTGGTTTCCTCATGCTCGCCCTTTTGGGCGCGGGCATCGATTGCTGCGGCAAAGTTCTTGTAAACTTCTGCCGAAAGCAGCGGGTTGAGGCCATCCTTGTCGCCCTTGGCAAAATATTCGACAATCATTTCGAACGCCATGCGCGCGCCATTCAGGAAGTCCTGCTGGGTAAAGCTCGGATCGAATTTCTGAATCTTCTGCAAGGTCGCAAAGGTGCCTGATGGAACATCTGTCGCATCCTGTTCGTTTGCAGAATCAGGCAAACGATAGACATTGTCCGTCTTGGGCGCGGTCGCATCCTTCTGCGCGCCATTGGCATCCTGTTCATGGGACTGACGGCCAAAAATATTGGATGGCCCCTGTTTTTCGTTGCCGGTACGGCGGCCAAGAACACCCCGCAAACGTAGCACAAGAAAAACAGCAATCAGTGCGAATAAAAAGATATCGAAATACTGCAAGACCGATCTCTTGATCCTAGTGGTTTCAAACAGGCCGGATTTATATCACAACCGTGGTCGAGAGATGGTATGAACCCAACCAAATGCAAGGGCAACCGATGATCACGCTCTGTCGTGTGATCGTCTTCACCATCATATGGCGATGATACTGGCGCTCTGCCGCATTTTTGTCGCGTTATGGCACTAGTTTCCCGACCAATACAGACTGCAGAGTAATAGGAAATCACTGAAATCCAAGTTGTTTTCTGCAATTGTTTAAGCACAGCGTCAGGAATGACGTTAAAATACGATCCAATTACCGGAAAATCTGCGGTCAAAGGCGCAAGGAACGGAGAAAAAATGGGTTTTTATGTCCTGGCGATATTCGTCGCAATGCCGATCATTGAAATCGCGGTCTTTATTCAGGCTGGCGAACTGATTGGCTTGTGGCCAACCATCGGCATCGTCATTCTGACGGCTATTCTTGGAACGTCGCTGATGCGCGCACAGGGATTACAAACCCTTGCCAAGGCCCAAAGCCAGATGGATCAGGGCGAAATGCCCATCGGTCCGATGTTTGATGGCATCTGCATCCTGATTGCCGGTGTCTTGCTTCTGACGCCGGGCTTTGTCACCGATACCATGGGCTTCCTGCTTCTGGTTCCGCCCCTGCGCCAGCTGGTCGGGGCAAAGGTCATCATGAAACTGGTCCAGTCGGGCAATATCCGCACCAGCTTTGGCGGTGCCGGTTTTGGCGCCGGGCGCAGCAGTCATACCAGTGGCATGGGTGCCGGAACAGGTGCTGGCCGGGGTACTGGCCGTCGCGGGGCCGGTCCGATCATTGATGGCGATTTCGAAGATGTCAGCAGCAATACCAACGGTGCACGCAACGATGACACACCGTCTGACCGGGATATGAACAGCAAGACAGATTCCGGTATTCCGCCAAATCTGCCACCGCGCAGCTAGACGGCAATTTCACCGTAAAATCACAAATTCACAAGGCTGGCCAATTCAAACGGCCAGCCTTCTATGATTCTGTTTGTGATTCTGCCTGTAATTTCAAAACCCGCGCAGCCTGACCATCACTTAAAACCGCAGAAATATGGGCTTTGCAGACGATCTGATTGGCTTGCCCGTGGCTGTTATCCGTGCTAGGCCAATTGATCTGCCGTAATTGCACGGCGTCAGAAACAAGCAGTTCAGCCGGTTTGTGACCACAGCCCCGCAAGGTAATCAACATCCTCGTCGGGACCGCTTGCGCAAATCACCAGCCTGAAGGCTTTTTTCTGACCAAGACCGAAGACTCAAGGGAGCTAGACTTTAATGGCCGAGAATACCACCGGTGCAGAAGGCGGCGCACAGCAGCAGCCAGCCGGCAATCCGATTACGATCCATACCCAGTACATCAAGGATCTTTCGTTTGAAAATCCGAATGCACCGGAAAGCGTTGCCCTGCAGCAGCAGCCAAAAATCAACATCGATGTCGATGTCGAGGCACGCACCACCCAGGATCAGAAACTTCACGAAGTGACCATCAAGATCAATGTCAAAGCAGACGTTGGCGATAAAGTCGCTTTCATCGCAGAACTTCAGTATGGCTGTGTGGTCACCCTGAATGTTGCCGACGAACACCGTCTGCCGGTTCTGATGATCGAAGTTCCGCGCCTGCTGTTCCCCTATGTGCGCAAGATCATCGCAGACCTGACTGCCGATGGCGGCTTCCCGCCGCTGATGATGCAGCAGATTGATTTTGCTGATCTTTTCCGCAAGAAATTTGCAAAACAGATGGAAGGTCAGCCGGCTGGAAATGCCTGATTGACCCAATCTGTTCTCTACTTGGTTCGATACCAAAACAAAGGCCGCCGGTTTGGCGGCCTTTTTATTTTCATATCGTAATATTTAGACGCTATGCCGAATAGGCAATGCTGTTTAGAACGGACGCCCGATCACCATAAAGACCACAATGATCATAAGGACCGTCGGTACTTCGTTGAAAATACGATAGAATTTCTGGGATTTGGTATTGGCGTCGGCTTCAAATGCCCGGCGATAACGGGCCAGCATCATATGGGCAATCGTCATCAACACGACGCATAACAGCTTCACATGGAACCAGCCGTCGCTCATCACACCGGCAACATGGATCAGATATCCGCCAAATATCCAGCTTGCAATCATTGCCGGGTTCATGATGGCGCGCAAAAGACGCCGTTCCATGATCTTGAATTTCTCGCTGGCTTCCGAGCCCGGTTCAACTTCGCAGTGATAGACATAAAGCCGCGGCAAATAGAGAAGCCCCGCCATCCAGGCAATGACACTGATGACATGCAGGGATTTTACAATGCTGTATGTATCCATCTCTCTCTTCTCTGACTGAACGGTCTGATGCTGTTGGCTTTACCAAACGTAGCGCGGAATTTTTCAAACCATAACAGCAAACAGGCCAGTCCCAAAACGGAACCGGCCTGAAATCATTTGCATTTTTACCTATGCCCCGGCGGACTTGAGACCCGGCTGTTTGGCATTTGCACAGGAATGTTCATCCGGGCACCACCAGCCACGGCTTTCCACCGTGTAATCATCAGAGCCCTTTTGATCGAGTTCATCCTGTGTTTGTTTCACAACCGAAACAAGGCCATTGATGAATTTCGGATGGGAACAGACCGTGCGCACACGTTCATAGACCGGAACCTGCTTTTCATGGGCCAGTTCGCCATATTCGATGTCAAGTTCGACCAGGGTTTCCGAATGCTCGGTGACAAAGGCAATTGGCACAACAACGATGGCCTTGCCTTCGCGTCCGGCCCGTTCGATTTCATGTTCGGTCGACGGACCGATCCATTCCATCGGACCGACCCGGCTTTGATAGCAGACATTCCAGTCCAGTCCCTCGATCGCCATCTTTTCGACCACGGCGGCCGATGTTTTTTCGATCTGCGACTGATAGGGGTCGCCACGCTTGGTAATCACCGCCTTGGGCACGCCATGGGCCGAAAACAGGACACGCGGCTTATCAATGCCAAGTTCGACCGTTTTGGCCAATGCCCGGTCGTAACCTTCGCGGATCATCTCGGCTGATGCCTCGACAAAGCCCGGATTGGTCGGGTAGCAACAGGCAGTTTTGATCGGGGCAGTCAGGCCAACCTTGTGACAGGCCCGTTTCCAGTCCTTGACCGATGATCCGCTGGTCGTGGTGGAGAATTGCGGATAAAGCGGCAGCAATATCTGCTCATCGGCACCCCATGCCTTGACCGCTTGCGCACTTTCATCGGCAAACGGTTTCCAATAGCGCATGGCGATAAAGCAACGGTTTTCATAGCCGTCATCTTCGGAATTCAGGGCTGCCTGCAAGGCATCCGCCTGTTCCCGGGTCAGTTCCAGAAGCGGCGATTTTCCACCGATATGATCATAGATCTCGCGGGCAATCGGTGCGCGACGGCGCGAAATCAGTTTGGCCAGCAAAAACCGGAACGGATTGGGCAGGCTGATGATCGCCGGATCATTGAACAGATTGAACAGAAACGGTTCGACGGCTTCCGGGCTGTCCGGGCCGCCAAGATTGAAAAGAACAATGGCGCGTTTCTTGCGCGTCGTCTCGGACATAGGATTATCCTTACATGGCGTTTTGACCAGTTCCGACCAACCGGAAATCTCGTCAATGGATAAACCCGTCCCGCTCCGTGCCCTATATTGGTCAAACAGGGCGGATACGCAACGGATTTAACCCATCATACGCATTGAATTTTCCAATCGATTTGATTGATTTCAATAATCACGAAATAAAATGCAGTCATTGCCTGCACTTGATGCTTATTGATTGCGGATAAATTTCACCAGTTTTTCAACATTTTCCGGTGGTGTTTCGGGGGTGATGCCGTGACCAAGGTTAAAGATAAACGGCCCGTTGCCCAGCGTATCAAGAATCCGTCTGGTCTCGGCAAGCATCGCATCTCCACCGGTGATCAGATACATCGGATCAAGATTGCCCTGTACCGGGCCCAGTTTCTGAAGATTTTCTGCCACCCAATCAAGCGGAACCCCGCTATCAAGGCCAACACCGGTCACACCGGTCTGGTTTTTAAAATCAATCAGATGCAAACCGGCCCCGCGCGGGAAGCCGATAATCGGCAAATCCGGGTGGACCGCCCGCAAATTGGCAACAATCTGTCTGGTCGGTTCGATCACCCAGCGTTTAAAGCCGGTTTCAGAAAGCACACCGCCCCAGGTTTCAAACAGCTGGATGCATTCGGCCCCGGCTTCGACCTGTTTGAGCAGATATTGAGTGGTGGCCTCAACCAGAATGTCGATCAGCTGGGCAAAGCCGTCCGGATCGCCATAGGCAAAGCGACGGATATTGGCAAAATCCTTGGACCCCTTACCTTCGACCATATAGGTCGCAACGGTCCATGGGGCGCCAGCAAAGCCGATGAGGGCCGTGTGTGACGGGATGGCTGCCGAAAGCTTCGAAACCGTCTCATAGACCGGTCCAAGGGTGTCATGGATGCCATCGACCGAAAGTTTGCCAAGGCCCGAAGCATCGCGAATGGCCTCAAGCTGTGGGCCTTCACCCTGCTTGAATGCCAAATGCTGCCCAAGTGCCTGCGGTATAACGAGGATATCGGAGAACAGAATTGCCGCATCGAAGTCATAGCGCCTGAGCGGCTGCAACGTGACTTCGCAGGCAAGATCGGGATTATAGCAAAGATCAAGAAATGATCCTGCTTCTCCACGGGTTGCACGGTATTCTGGCAGATATCGACCTGCTTGGCGCATCAGCCAGATTGGCGGCACCGGCAAGGTTTCACCGCTAAGGGCGCGCAAGAAAGTCTTCGTGGTATTGGGCATCTGGTTTCCTGTTCGTCTGTCCCGATCGCTTTTTTATCTGGCTCCGGTCTTTGACCCGAGGACCAGGTGGCCAGTTTCGTTTCCGTGAATTTTGTCCTGGGAACTGAGCCAGGACGTTTTCCACGTTCTGCCTAACAAAACCTTATTTAATAAAAAAGGATGTTGTTTGTAGGTGGATACCTGTGGATAACAGGGATTAAATTTAGTGCACAGTTTATTCACATTCCGACTCGGGAAAAATGATTCATCTCAAACGGGTTTGGGGAAAACTGTGTACGACTCCGAACGACTCCCAGACCTGAGCTTGGGAAAAGCCGATTTTGAATAACGGGGATAAGGTGAATAACACTGGTTTTTGCCTTCTTATCCCTGTTATTACGGGAAAAAATAATTACTTATCCCGGTCGGGACAGACGTCTTGAGAAAGTTTGTATGAGGGGGAGGATAATTCCTGTGGAAAAAATCGGGCCGGAGTCGCTCCCGTTATCCACAATTGTCCACAGGCCCGACTCCGATTACTTAACTCCGGGTTGGGCTAATATACCTTATCCGTCCGGTTAGTGATCGGAATATCGAACACCCAAATCCGGGTTTTAAAAAACTTGGAAAAATCGCTTGGCGCGCAAAAAGTGGATAAAGCGGGCTTGCATTGCGAAAAGTGATCAAAAAACGGACAGCATATGGTCGAGACAGACAATATTTTTCATCTTCATCTGGTCTCGGACTCAACGGGCGAAACTGTTGACGGTGTCGCGCGCGCCTGTATTGCGCAATTTCCCGATGTGCGTGCCCATGAACATGTCTGGTCGCTGATCAGAACCGACGCCCAGCTGGCCCGCGTTCTGGCCGATATTGAACGCAATCCCGGCATCGTCCTTTACACCGTGTTTGACAGCGACATTCGCCGCAAACTCGAAGAAGGCTGTCGCAGGCTTCAGGTGCCTCATAGTCACGTCCTTGATAATACCGTGACCATGATGGCTGGTTACCTTGGCCAGCAATCGCGGGGTCGTACCGGCGCCCTTCATAAAATGGACGAGGAATATTTCAGCCGGATCGAGGCAATTGATTACACCCTGTCTCATGATGACGGGCAATCAGGCTGGGATCTTGAAGAGGCCGATGTGGTGATTGTCGGTGTGTCGCGAACATCGAAAACCCCAACTTCGGTCTATCTGGCCAATCGTGGCATCAAGACGGCCAATATTCCCTTTGTGCCCGGATGTCCGCTGCCGCCTGAACTTGATAAGCTCAAAAAGCCGCTGGTGGTTGGTCTGATCAAGGATGTTGATCAGCTGGTTTCGATCCGCAAAAACCGCCTGCGTCAGATCGAACGCGGCGAGGGCGGTGACTATGTTGATCCGGTGGCCGTGCGCGATGAAGTCCATCAGGCAAGACGCTATTTTACTGATCGCGGCTGGAAGATTATCAATGTCACCCGCCGATCCATTGAAGAAACCGCTGCCATGATCCTGGCAACCATGTATGACCGGCGCGGTCACTAACGGACTTTCGAACAGGATATAAAGACTTATGAACCATCGGCTTATTCTGGCTTCCAGCAGCAAGACCCGTCACGCCATGCTGACAAATGCAGGTGTCGCCTGCGAAGCAGTTGCCTCGATGATTGACGAGGATGGCTATAAACAATCGATGAAGGCCGAAGGGGCCAGTGCCGCCGAAGCTGCCGAAACACTGGCGGAAATGAAGGCGCTGCGTATGTATCGTCAGCAACCTGACGGCATCGTGATTGCTGCTGACCAGATGCTTGAATGCAATGGCATCTGGTTTGACAAGCCGCGCGACCGTGACAACACAAGAGCGCAGCTTTTGGCCCTGCGGGGTAAAACCCATCAGCTGGTTTCAGCCGCTGTTATATATAAGGAAGGGTCACGCATTTGGGGCACGATTGATACCGCCCATCTGACGATGCGCAATTTCAGCGATGAATGGCTTGAAGATTATCTTGATGCCGCCGGTGAAGAGATTTTCAATTGCGTTGGCGGCTATCAGCTTGAAGGCATTGGTGCGCAGCTCTTCACCGAAGTGCGCGGCGACTATTTCACGGTTCTTGGATTGCCGTTATTGCCACTGATCGGTTTCTTGCGCGATCATGGCGTGCTCAAGGCATAAAAAGCACTTTGCCAAGCCTTGTGGACTCCCGCCTTCGCGGGAGTGACGGTTTTGGAAAAATCTTCTTTTTCGTCGTGCCCGCTCAGGCGGGCATCCATGCGGTTTGGCACATTATTTAAAACAAAACGAAAACCCGAATAACTCCCGTCAGGCAGGAAACTATCGCATCATGACAGCCCGTATTCCGTACCGTACCCTTTCTGGAACCTCGCGTCTGGCCGGTGTGATGGGATGGCCGGTATCGCATTCCAAATCGCCGCGCCTGCATGGCTACTGGCTTGCGAAATACGGGATTGATGGCAGTTACATGCCCCTGCCGGTCGAGCCGGAAAACTTTCAGGCAGCATTGATTTCGCTTCGAAATCTGGGCTTTTCCGGGGTCAATGTCACCATCCCGCAAAAGGAAATGGCCATGCCCGAATGTGACGAGCTTTCAGACCGCGCACGCCGCATCGGGGCGGTCAATACCGTGACCTTTGCCAAGGATGGCAGGCTTTTGGGCGATAATACCGACGGGTTCGGCTTTATTGAAAACCTGCGTCAGGAAGCCCCCGGGATCGATTTTACATCCGATCCGGCGGTGGTGCTGGGCGCGGGCGGGGCATCGCGCGCCATTCTGGTTGCCCTTCTTGACGAAGGAAGCCCCGAAATACGGATTGCCAACCGCACCCGCAAACGGGCCGAGGATGTGACACGCGAATTCAACGATCCGCGTCTCAAGGTTATTGACTGGCCCGTGTCACCCGATGTCCTTTCGGACGTGGCGCTTCTGGTCAATACGACAAGTCTTGGCATGGTCGGGCAGCCGAAACTCGATATCGACCTTGATGGTTTGCCGACATCGGCCCTTGTCACCGATATTGTCTATGCGCCGCTGATCACGGATCTTCTTGCCCAGGCGCGTGAGCGCGGCAACCCGATTGTCGATGGTCTTGGTATGTTGCTTCATCAGGCCCGACCGGGATTTCATCGCTGGTTCGGCATTGATCCGGAAGTTACCCAGGAACTGCGCGATTTCGTTCTTTCGCCTGATTAAGCATATAAAGGTAATCCTGTTATGGTGATATTGGGCTTAACCGGGTCGATCGGGATGGGAAAATCGACGGCGGCATCGATGTTTCGTTTTCTTGGCGTGCCGGTCCATGATGCCGATGCAACCACCCATATCCTGATGGCACCGGGCGGACTTGCCTTTGATCCGATTGCGGCGGCTTTTCCCGATATCATCAAAGATGGCAGGATTGACCGGCAGGCACTGGGCAAACGGGCATTTTCCGATCCGGAAGTTCTTAAAAAACTCGAAGCGATTCTGCATCCGCTGGTACGGGCGGCTGAAATCCGCTTTTTGCGCAGCCAGAAGATGCTGGGACGGTCTTTGGTGGTGCTGGATATCCCGCTTTTATATGAAACAGGTGGTGAAAAACGCTGTGATGCCGTTGCGGTTGTTTCCGCACCGGGGTTTGTTCAACGTCAGCGTGTTCTTGCACGACAAGGGATGACGGATGAAAAATTTTCCGCCATTCTGTCCAAACAGATGCCCGATATTGAAAAGCTCAAACGGTGCGATTATGTCATCCCGACAGGGTTGGGACGTGCGGTGACTTTTCAATATATTCAAGGCATTGTTGACCAGTTAAGCTGACCATCGGACCCAGATTTTATGCGTGAGATTGTCCTCGATACCGAGACCACCGGCCTTGATCCCTATGCAGACCACCGCCTGGTGGAAATTGGCTGTATCGAACTGATCAATCACATGCCGACCGGGCGGCAATATCACCAATATATCAATCCCGAGCGCCCGATGCCCAAAGAGGCCTTCGACGTTCACGGGCTTGGCGATGACTTCCTGAAAGACCAGCCGGTCTTTGCCGAGGTTGCCGATGATTTCATCGAATTCATTGGCGAGGATTCGGTTCTGGTCATTCACAATGCCGCCTTTGACATGAAGTTCCTTAATGCGGAACTTGAATGGTTGAACAAGCCGCGCATTGCTATGGACCGTGCGCTTGATACGGTGCAGATGGCGCGCAAAAAGTTTCCGGGATCCCCGGTCAGCCTTGATGCATTGTGCCGCCGTTTCAAGATCGACAACTCCAACCGTACCCTGCACGGGGCACTGCTTGACTCCGATCTGCTTGCCCGGGTCTATCTTGAACTTCTGGGCGGGCGTCAGCATGGCCTGTCACTTGATCCCAACGCACAGGATGGCGATGGCAATGATCAGGGCAATGGAAGACGCGTTCTTGGTCCGAAATCAAACCGGCTTGAACCGCGTCCGCATGTCATAAGTGAGGCAGAACTTGCCGCCCATCAGGCCTATATCGAAAGCAAGGTCAAAGACGCCCTTTGGTTAAAGAAACAAGAGGCGTGATATGGGGAGGCGAAATAGCCTGAAATCCCGTTTCCGCGATCGGCATATTGCCAAATGCATCAGTTCACTTGTTCTGGCCGCCTCTTTTCTCTTTATTCCAATTCCAGATTTATCTGTGTCTTTCGCCCATGAGAACAGGGCTGAAGCACATGCGCAAAGTGATCATGCTCCATTTGACGGGCACTATGTCATTCATCTTTCCGAAAATGCACGCAGCCGGTCAGCCGGTCGGCGTGAACCGGGATATTTTGACAGTCTTGTAATCGAACTTTTTGACAAGGCCGGATTGCAGGCCAGACTTGTCGATCAGATGCCCTGGAAACGACAGCTTGAAGAAGCCGATCACGAAAGCGGTCATGTCATTTATCCGATGACCCGGTCGCAGGATCGTGAAAACAGTTTCAAATGGGTTGGTCCGGTCAGTCGGACGATATGGAATCTCTATGGTTTCGCAATGCATGGCTGGGCGGAAAGGGGATTTTCCAACATCCTTGAGGATGCTCGCATCGGTGTCCTGATGGGGTCGGCGCGTGAAACCTATTTGCGCGCGCGCGGGGCACAAAGACTGGTTATTGTACCGCGTGAAGAACTTCTTTTGCCGATGATGCGGGCAGATCGTGTCGATCTGATTGCAATTGGTGGCAATGTGCTGCGCTATTACATTGATCAGGCCAATGACGAGGCCAGGGGGGAAGATCTTCCCGAGATTGACGGCGTCGTGCCCTATCGCAGTTGCTACCTTTACATTGCCATAAGTGGCGATGTTCCCGATGACGATATATCCGGCCTGCAAAGACAGCTTGATCTTTTTAAAACTGACGGTTTCTTTGTTGAAAATCGCCGCTCTCACGGGCTTTCAGCCAACCCTGAAAACGGGTTCATCCGGGCGATGCTCGATCTTGGAAATAACGGCCTGAGATGTATCGATCTCTCGGGTCTTGATGAATAGGAAACGGCTGGAATCAGTTCTTTGACGGATCGGCAAACAGCATGCCGAATGTGTCGCGGTGTTTCTGATCACCGATCAGATTGACCGTTGCCCAAAGTCCCGCCACGGCACTTGAAACCACCGGAATTCCTGTTTTCTTTTCAAGGGTCGGTGCCAGATCAATCGTCCGCAACCCGCCACATGAAATAAGCAAGGCATCGCATTCCCCGCTTTGCATCAGCAATTCCCGGCACCGCGCCATCAGATATTCGCCCGAAATATGCGGAAGATCGGCAATATTGCGAATATTGAGGCCTGCGATTTTCATTACCCTGATGCCATAGACAGACAGATAGTCGCACAGCCTAGCATTCACATCGTCTTCATAGGCGCTCAGAACGGCAATTTTTTTGGCAGAAAACCGGGCCAGACCATCAATGATAGCCTGACTCATGGTGGTGGCAGGAAGCCCGGTCGCTGATTTCAATATTGAAATCAGCTTTTCATTGAAATCCGGGCCTTTAAAAAAGCTTAGCGACGTTCCCATCAGACTGACCGCATCTGCACCCGATGCAGCAAGCAAAATGGCATGATCGGCGGTATCGGCGATGACCCGGTCGTAATCCTTGTGGGCCATTTCCACCAGACCAAGACCGCGGGCGATAAAATTCATATCCGGATAGATATGCTGTGCTTCGGGTGGGATCTGGCCTTCACGCGGTGGTACGATGAGTCCAAATGTTGGAACAGGATTTGGCATTACGATACCTTCTGCTTTTTACGCAATTTCAATTCGCTGCGCAGGCTCCAGACAATCGAAAGAACCGCAATCGCAAGAAGAATGCCTGATACCGGATTGGTAATGAGTGGCAAGAAGCTGCCGTCATAAATTACCAGACCGGATCTGAGATTCTGTTCAGCCATCGGGGTCAGGATATAGGCGATGATAAAGGCTCCCGTGGGGATCCGGGCCTTGGTCATGACATATCCCAGGCAGGCAAATACCAGCATGACACCAATATCAAAGAACCGGCTTGAGACCGAAAAAGCCCCGATCATACAGAAGACAACAATGGGCGCGAGAAGGTAGGCTTTGTTGATATGTGCAAGTTTGGCCAGAAACGGTGTTGCGACCACCATGATCAGAAACATCGCAAGGTTGCCTGCAAGGGCACCGGCAATGATGGTATAGGCAACGTCGGGGTTTTCGGCGAAAAGCAGCGGGCCGGGATTAAGGTTGTGAATGACCATCGCCCCAAGCAAAACCGCCGTAATCACTGACCCGGGAATGCCAAGGGTGATCAGCGGTACGAGCGCGCCGACCGTACCCGCATTATTTGCAGTTTCAGCAGCAATAATGCCTTCTTCAGCACCGTTACCAAACTTTTCCGGGGTTTTGGAGGCTGCCTTGGCCACGGAATAGGACGCAACAGATGCAGCTGTTCCGCCAACGCCGGGCAAAATGCCGATCCAGGTGCCGATAAAGGAGGACCGGATATAGGTCATCAGATAATTGGTGACATCGCGCCAATGCATGGAAACGCGGGCTTTTGCCTTGCCTGCCTTGGTGCCGCTCAGAACACCTTCACAATCAATCAGGACTTGTCCCAGAACCAGCATGCCAAGAATAACCGGCAAAAGGGTCAAACCGTTATCAAGCGACGAAAAGCCGAATGTCAGGCGGATGGAGCCAGAAATCGGATCAATTCCGGGCAGGGAAAGCATTGCGCCGAAGGCCGCCGATATCAGGCCGGCCAGAAGACTGCCCTGTGATACTGCAGCAATCAGGCTGAGCGCGACAACCGTCATGGCAAAGATGTCAAAGGGCCCGAATTTAACTGCGATTGCCGACAGGGGTGGCGAAAGAACAGCCAGCATCACCCAGGCGAAAATACCGCCAAAGACAGATGCCAGAACGCCAAGACCCAATGCCCGTCCCGGTTCGCCGCGAGCCGCCATAGGATAGCCGTCAAGGGTGGTCATGATTGCGGCTTCTGTGCCGGGCATTCGCATCAGGGTAGCACTGATCAACCCGCCGGTTGTTGCGCCGATATACATCGATACAAGCAACAGCAAGGCATCATTGCCATTCATGAAATAAGTCATCGGCAAGGTCAGTGAAATAACCATTGCACCAGACAGGCCGGGGATTGAACCGACAAATATCCCGATCCCGGCTCCGGCAAAAATCCAGATCAGACCGGACGTAAAGACATAAATATATGCGTCGAGCATTGAGATACTCCTGACCCTGCAATCTGTGCCGGGACGTTAGATATCGATATAAAACAGATGCTTGAAAACAAGGTCGAGCACGACGGCAAGCACGATGCTGCTTCCGGCAATCAAAAGAACCTTTTTCGGACTGTCGGGTCGGGCCAGAAGACACATGGCCAGACACAGGAAGACCGATGTTGAAATGCGGAAATCAACCCCGGCATAGGACATGGCCGCAAGGTAGAGCACCATGGTCGCCAGCATCAGCGCCGGTTTGCGGTATTTCTTCCAGGAAAAGGACCGGGTGACACTTTCCAGATCCGCCGGGGATTCAGTGCCGGAATGATTTCTGATCAGACTGATCGCCTGTAAGGCAACCAGACCAAGAGTGATCAGTCCAAGGGCTTTGGGAAAAGCGGCGCTGCCAAGCGGTTCGTAGCTGGCAGGGGGTAGCAGGCTGCTTCCGTAAAGGCTGGCCGCCGCAAAAGCGGCGACCAGAAGTAGGAAAACAATCGCTACCGCGTTCTGAGTGAGGAAGCGGTACATTGGACTACTCCAATTTCGCCCCGATCATTGATCGGGGCGGGGTGTCATCTGCGAACAGGGAACGCCTTTTACAAAGGGTTTCTATTTGGCAGAAGACTTCTTGACGATCTCCACCACGTCAACATAGCGCTGATAGTCCTGCGCAACCGCATCCTTCAGCTCCTGTCCGCGTTTGATGGACAACGTTTCACCATTTTTCTCGAGATAGGCCGCAACTTCCGGGCTGTGCAGGGCGATTTCAATCGCATCGGCAAGTTTGTCGATATTTTCCTGCGGGGTTCCGGCCGGAACCCAGTAACGGCGGTTCAGGCAGGCCTCGACATCAAAGCCGAGTTCCTTGGCGGTTGGCAGATCGGGGGCATCGTCAAAACGTTCGTTGCCAAGAGCCGCCAGCGGTTTCAGATCTTCCTTGCCGCGCGTGATCCAGGATGCAGACATGAATGCCATGTCAAGCAATCCGCTTTTCAATGCGGCAAAGCGTTTTGACGTTCCGCCCGTCGGAACAATCGTCCAGCTGGTATCGGAAGCCGCCATCAGCTGTGCAGACGGGAAGTGCGTTGCGCTTCCGATATCGTCGGCCTGTTTCAGGTCGCCCGGGTTCTTCGCGGCGTAGTCGAGCATATCCTGAAGGCTGTTGAATTCGGAATCGATCGGCACAGCAACAAACATGCAGCCCTGGCTGGCCTGAATGACCGGTTCAAAATCGGCGGGGCTATAGTTCACGCGGCCAAGGGCGGCGGCGGCAAACATTTCCTGATGAATCTGCAGGACAGTATAGCCATCCGGCTTTGATTCAAGCACGTGACGGGTACCAACTGTGCCTGCTGCACCATCGGCATTCACAACAACCACCGGCGCTGGCAGCAGTTTTTCTTTTTCGATAACTGCCTGAACGGCACGGGCCAGACCGTCACTGCCGCCACCGGCACGGAACGGAATGATCAGTTTTACCGGCTTTTCAGGAAACTCGGCTTGGGCCGGAAAGGCAGCTGCGCCGAACGAAATTCCGATCAGGGCTGCAATGGCTGTCTTGGTCATAAATCGCATTTTGGATCCTCCCAGGGTTTTTCTGTGATCGCACATTCTCGCTGGTGTCGATCATTAAAATTAGATTGACTATAAACATTCTAGTAGTCAACTATCTAGTTATACATTATTTCAAACTTATCGTTTTCGGGTCGCAGAAACCCGAACAAAAGCCTTATAAATCAAGGAGAAGAAACGTGAACCTTGCCATCAAATCCGTTAAGGCCATCCCGGCCTATATCCCGGTAAACCTTGCTGTTGGACCGGTTGATGTTGAAACGGCACTGTCTTGTGTTGTGATCGAGATTACAACCGAAGACGGGGTGGTGGGGCATGGTTTTACCGCTATTACCGACGAGGAAGTCATTGCCGGGATCATCAGTGAACTTGTCGAACCGAACATCGTTTCCCTGAACAGTCTCAACCGCGAACATATTGCCGAACGTCTATATTGGCTGCTCAGCCCGCGTGGCCAGACCGGTTATGCCAGCCACGTTGTTTCGGCGGTTGATCTCGCACTTTGGGACATTCTTGGCAAGGTGGTCGATCAGCCCTGCTGGCGTCTGCTTGGCGGTGCACGCAACGAAGTACCGCTTTATGTGACCTTTGGTTTTGGCTCCTTTGATCGTGACCAGCTTTCTGATGCGGCAAAGCATCTTAAAAATGATGGTGTCGAACGTTTCAAGATGGTGGTCGGCCATCATGCCCTTAAGAAACGCAATGATGGCGCATCGGTACGCGCAATCATTGACGAAGACATCCAGCGTGTCCGCATTGTGCGCGAGGCAATTGGCGATTGCGACCTGTTCATTGATGCAAATTGCAGCCTGGATGCGTCGTCGGCGCGTTATCTTGCCGATCGTTTGCGAGACTATAATGTGACCTTCTTTGAAGAACCGCTGCGTGACAATGATGTGAAACGTATGCGTGACTTGCGAGAACAGACCGGAATGCGTACTGCGGCCGGTCAGAATGAAGGTCAGCTTTTCCGGTTCCGTGACCTGCTTGAAGCTGGCGCGGTTGACGTGATTCAGCCCAATGTCGCGATTTGTGGCGGTCTGACAGCCGGTGCGAAAGTTGCAGCCTTGGCCCAGGCCCACAATGTCACGATGGCAAATGGCGGTGCCTTCCCGTTCCATAACATGCATCTGCATGCGGGCATGGCAAATGGCGGTCTGGTGGAATGGCATCTGATATCGGTCGAAATGTGCCGCGCGCTCTATGGCAACCTGCCCGATCGTGTCGGCTCGACAATCACCCTGCCGGAAAAGCCGGGACTTGGTTTTGTTGCTGATGCCGACGCATTGCGTGATTTCGCGTCCCGTCCGACATCGCATGGTGTTGGCAAGGGCTGATATCATGTCGCGACTTGTTTCATTTGATGATGCACGGGAAAAAGCGCGGCGGCGAATGCCGCGCTTTGCCTTTGACTTTATTGATGGCGGGGCGGGAACCGAAACCGGTCTGGGGCGCAACCGTGCGGCTTTTATCAACCGTATCCTTGAACCACGCGCCCTGATCAATGTTGATGGGGATCTGTCAACCCGGACCCGGTTTCTCGGCAAGTCCTGGGCGGCACCATACGGAGTGGCCCCGGTTGGACTTGCCGGACTGGCCTGGCCGGGAATTGACCGGTTTCTTGCCCGCGCGGCCGAGCAGGCCGGTGTGCCCTATTGCGCATCGACCCCGTCGACCGCCAAGCTTGAAGACCTGCACGACTGTGCGCCGAATTCCGGCTGGTTCCAGCTATATGTCGGCAGTTCGCAGGAAATCGTTGATGATCTGATCGAACGGGCCCGCATCGCCGGATATGATACCCTGATTGTTACTGCCGACGTGCCGCGTCCGGGGAAAAGACGTCGCGATTTGCGCAACCAGTTTGCCTTGCCGCTTAAAATCACGCCGCGATTCATCTGGGAACTGGCAAGTCACCCGAGATGGTCGCTTGGCGTTTTGCGTCATGGTGCACCGCGCTTTGCCAATCTTGAACGCTATGCCGAACCGGGGGCGAGTACCACATCGCTTGCCAGCCTGATGGCCAAGCAAAGTTCTGGTCGGCTGGATTGGGATCTTCTGGCCGATATCCGTTCGAAATGGCCGGGCAAGCTGATCCTGAAAGGGATTTTGTCGCCACAGGACGCACAAAGGGCCGCAAGTGAGGGCGTGGATGCCATTGTGGTTTCCAATCATGGCGGGCGGCAGCTTGATGGTGCACCGGCAACCCTTGATGCGCTCGGACCGATCCGCGATGCGGTCGGGCCTGATTTCCCGCTGATTGTTGATGGCGGGATCAGAAGCGGCGAAGATGTTCTCAAGGCCCTGATGGCCGGGGCTGATTTTGTGCTGATGGGACGGGCATTTCTCTATAGTGTTGCGGCAATTGGGCAGGATGGTGCGGCAGAAGCATTCACAATGCTTCAGGCAGAGCTGACGAATGCTATGGCCCAGACCGGTGTGCGGGATATAGTTGATATTTCGAAGTAACGAAGTTATTCGAAAAGACATGGCGTTGATCGGGTCCGATTTCCGTGTCTTTCAATAGAACGAGATTAAAAACTTGGCTAAAAACAACGATGTCGCGCTGGGTCCGCTTGAAGATTTCATCGGATTTTATTTGCGCCGCGCCTATGAAAAAGCATTCTCGGATTTCTCGGAGATTCTCGGGAACGATTCCCTGCGACCGGGGAATTTTACGCTTCTGGTCCTGATCCATGAAAATCCCGGTATTACCCAGGTCGAGATTTGCCGTGCTGCCGGACGGGACAAGTCCGGAGTGACCCTGTCGCTGCGCCAGATGGAAGATGACGAGCTGATCGAACGCATTCGTGTTGAAGGTGATCGTCGTTCCTATGCCAGCTATATCACCCCCAAGGGACGCGAGCTGTATGCGCGGGTACTTGAAAAGGGCGAGATCCACAAAAAACAGCTTGATGATCGCATCGGTGCCGACAAAAAGGCCGAAATGATCGATCTTCTCAAAAAGCTGATCGACGAGAATTAGGTACTGTTTTACCGGACACGATGCCATACCGGTTCCTGCAAGTGCAGGGCCGGGTTTGATGTGTCGTGCTCTGTAAATAATGACAGTCGCAATGTTCTTGGTCTGGACCTGTCCGCCCGAAATTGGTAATACCAATTATAAGAGATTTCGGCCAGACGGATTCCTGCCCGCACAAAACATCCGTCAATGGCCCAAAAGCCCGAGAGAGGATACGCCATGACGCCTTCAAAACCGCGCGTTGGTCTTTTTGTGACCTGTCTTGTCGATATGTTCCGGCCGACGGTCGGCTTTTCGGCAGTGAAGCTGCTTGAAGAAGCAGGGTGCGAGGTCGATGTGCCCATGGATCAGACCTGTTGCGGGCAACCGGCCTATAATTCCGGTGACAATGAATCGGCGCGCAAGGTCGCCCGGCCACTGATCGATATGTTTGCCGATTATGATTATGTCGTTGCCCCCAGCGGGTCCTGTGCCGGCATGATCAAAAAGCATTTCCCCGAACTGTTTGCCAATGATCCGGCCATGGCCGACAAGGTCAAGGCCCTGTCTGACAAGACGTTCGAGCTGGTTTCCTTCCTGACCGATGTGATGAAGGTCGATGCGGTCCCGGCAAGTTTCGAGGGCAAGGTCACCTATCATGACAGTTGTTCGGGCCTGCGTGAGCTCAAGGTCAAGGAACAGCCGCGCAAATTGCTCAATTCCATCAAGGGGCTTGAGATTTCCGAACTTTCCGAACCTGAAACCTGCTGTGGTTTTGGCGGGACATTCTGCGTCAAATATCCCGAAATTTCCGGCAAGATGGTCGGTGACAAGACCAAAGATATCAAACAGACCGGGGCCAAGACCCTTTTGGCAGGGGATATGGGCTGTTTGATGAACATGGCGGGCAAGCTTGCGCGTGAAGGATCGGACGTCGAAGTCCGCCACGTTGCCGAAGTGCTGGCCGATATGACCATGGCCGCCCCGCCAATTGCCGGATCAAATTCCAAGACGGGTGGGGAGTAAGCATCATGAATGTGTCAACATCCCCGAAATTCAAGGAAAACGTTCATGGCGCGTTGCGCGATGAAAGCCTGCAACGTGCCCTTGGTCGTCTGAAATCCGGTTTTCAGGAAAAGCGTTCTGCGGCCGCGGCAAAAATGCCGGAATTTGAGGCGCTGCGCGATCAGGCCCGGGACATCAAGAACCATACGCTTGAAAATCTTGACCATTATCTTTTGAAATTCGAAGAAAACGTCAAGGCCAATGGCGGTCATGTCCATTGGTGTGCCGATGCCGCCGAGGCCCGTGAAGTGGTGGCAAAGATTTGCCGCGACAAGAATGCCAAATCGGTCCTTAAGGGCAAATCGATGATTTCCGAGGAAATCGGCCTGAATGACTTCCTGGAAAAACAGGACCTCAAAGTCGTCGAGACCGATCTTGGTGAATATATCATTCAGCTCAGGCACGAACCGCCAAGCCATATCATCGCACCGGCCATCCATGTTCATAAGGAACAGGTCGCTGACAGCTTCCGCGAAACCCATATCGGGCGCGATCCCAACAGGTCACTGGTCGAACCGCGGGAATTGCTTGATGAAGCGCGCGAAGTCATGCGCGAACATTTCTTTGCCGCGGATATCGGGATTACCGGGGCGAACTTCCTGATTGCCGAAACCGGCACCTCGGTGATTGTCACCAACGAAGGCAATGGCGATCTGACCCAGACCCTGTCGCGGGTTCATATTGCGATTGCCAGCCTTGAAAAAGTGGTGCCGACCCTTGAAGACGCGTCAAGTATCCTGCGCGTTCTGGCCCGCTCGGCCACGGGTCAGGAAATGTCATCCTATACGACGTTTTCGACCGGCCCGAAGCGCGATGGCGATCTTGACGGGCCCGAAGAATATCACGTGATCCTGCTTGATAATGGTCGTTCTAACATGCTGGGCACCGAGTTCCAGGACATGTTGCGCTGTATCCGTTGTGCGGCCTGCATGAACCATTGCCCGGTCTATGGGGCGGTGGGCGGTCATGCCTATGGCTGGGTCTATCCCGGTCCGATGGGATCGGTTCTCTCTCCATCGCTGATTGGCGTGGACGAGGCCGGGCATCTTCCCAATGCCTCGACCTTCTGCGGGAAATGCGAAGAAGTCTGTCCGATGCGGATCCCGCTGCCCAAAATGATGCGTCATTGGCGTGAACGGGAATTCGAAAAACATCTCAGCCCGTCCTCATTCCGTTACGGTATCAAAACGTGGGCGTTTTTTGCTTCAAAACCAAAGCTTTATCGGGCCGTCACCGGGATTGCCTCAAAGGTTCTGGGCAAAATGTCAGGCGGCAAGGGCAAGATCGCCAAATTGCCGCTTGCCGGGGGCTGGACCGACATGCGTGATCTTCCGGCGCCCGAGGGCAAAACCTTCAAGGAACTCTGGGCCGAAAAACAAAAACAGCAGGGAGGTTCGAAATGAGCACCTCGTCCAACACCTCCTCGCGCGATGCGATTCTGGGCCGGATTCGCAAAAGTCTTGGCCGGGGCGCGGGCGAAGCTGCGCCGGTTTCCGTAACCGAACGTTTGTCATCGCCCAAAGCCAATCCGGTGGTGCCCAAGCGTGCCCAGCTTGCCCATCCCAAGCAGGTCGAACTGTTTGAGGAAATGGCAAAAAGTGTCAATGCGACCGTTGCCATGGTGGTCAGCGATAATGACATTCCGCGCGAAGTGGCCCGTTTCCTTGCTGATCACAATTTACCCGCACGGATTAAAACATCCCCGGATTCTGCGGTTTCCGGGTTGCCCTGGAGTGATACGGCACTCGAAGTTTCAACCGGGATCGCCGGTCCGGAAGACGCTGTTTCGGTGACGCCAAGCTTTGGCGGTGTCGCCGAAACCGGAAGCCTGATGCTGCGCAGCGGGGCAGGCACGCCCTATACGCTCAACATGCTGCCAGACACCCATATCGTTGTTTTGAAGGCATCTGATATCGTCGGAACCTATGAAGAGGTATGGGCGCGGTTGCGCGAAAAGGAAGGACACGGCAATATGCCGCGAACATTCCTTTGGGTGACCGGACCTTCGCGAACGGGCGATATCGAACAGACGATACAGCTTGGCGCACATGGACCGCGCCGACTGCATATCGTTCTGGTGGATGACACAAAAGAAAACAAATAAACGACGCCGTACCGTCAGTGACGCGGAAAAGACCCTGTGGGAGGTCTTTACACGTGACGTCAAACCCTTGCGCACCAAACGGCGCAAGGGTGATGATGCCATGTTTGCACCTGATGATGACATCCATACCAGCGATACGGCCATCCAGTTGCCCGACAATCTGGCTGAAAACCTTGAACGGTCCGAGGAAAACCGGGCGGCGCGCAATTTGCCATCGGCCCGCAATGCTGATCGTGGCCCGCAGATCAAAAAGCAAACGCTGGCTGATCTCAAGCCCGGCGTGACCGACGGGATTGACCGCTCGACGGCCAATAAGTTCCAGAAAGGCAAGATGACCATTGATGGTCGCATCGACCTGCACGGCATGACCCAGGATGTTGCCCATAATGCGCTTAATGCCTTTATCGAGGAAAGCTGGCAGGCCGGAAAACGCTGTGTTCTGGTAATCACGGGCAAGGGATCGCGGGCTGATGAATATGGCCGTACCGGGTTGTTGCGTCAGCGGACCCCGCAATGGCTCAGTGCGCCGCGCCTGCGAAATCGTATTCTTGCCATCAATCAGGCCCAGATCCAGCATGGTGGTGCCGGGGCCTTTTATGTTTTGTTGAAACGGAGACGCCCGTGACACCTTTTGGCAATCGCATTCGGGAATTACGGGCCCGCAACAATGTCACCCTGACCGATATGGCAACGGCCTTGCAGCTGTCACCGGCCTATTTGTCGGCGCTTGAACATGGCCATCGCGGCCGGCCAAGCCCCGGTCTGGTGCAGCAGATTTGCGGCTATTTCAATCTGGTCTGGGACGAGGTCGACGATATCAAGCGCCTGGCACAGCTTTCACACCCGAAAATCACCGTTGATACGGCGGGACTTGAACCCGAAGCGACCGAGCTTGCCAATCTTCTTTCCGAACGGATTGCCGGGCTTAGTGACGATCAGCTCAGCCGCATGCTTGAAATCATTCGCGAACGCCATGCGTAACTGCGCTGCACTGCGCTGATGGCCTGTCATGTCAAACGGATCGGGGGTTGAAAACCGTTCTGTTCTGGTCTGTTGATTTTGGCATATCAAGAAAACTTGATTTTCCGCGCTGCACCCCAATATCAACCTGATGGGGGAAATGTGACAGCTTCACCCGATAAAATTGTAAAGCAACCCGCCCGGCCTTTCACAGGACCGGAAAGGGTTTGCTTGCCCGGGAGTGGGTAATTTCTGGCGGCCATCGAAATCAGTATCTTCGGGGGCCAGCATGTTCAGTTCTATCCGTATCGGACCAAAAATCATCCTGTCACTTGTCCCGCCGGTGGCCGGGTTGGTGATATTGGCAATTGTGATTGTCAGTGGCCGTTTCCAGCAAATGGATGAACTGTCGAGAATCCGTGCGTTGACCGAGTTTGCCGGTTATCTCGGCGCGACCGTTCACGAATTGCAAAAGGAACGGGGAACATCGGCCGGATATATCGGATCGGCCGGGGCACAATTCGGACCGCAACTGGCCGCGCAGCGCGACCTCTCCGATGACAGTATGGATGGCTTGCGCACGGTGATCGCCTCCTTTGACCTGGCCGATTACGACCCGTCTCTTGGGCGCGATATCAACCGTTTTGTCACCCTGATGGACCAGATTCCCGCCACCCGGCAAAAGGTCGATGATCTGCAACTGAAACTGGGTGAAACGGTTGGTTTTTACAGTTCGATCATTTCGGGGATGCTGTCGACCGTCAATGTCATGGGCGGGCTGAGCAATGATCCGGAAATCCTGCGGGTCATTGCTGCCTATAACAATTTCATGCAGGCCAAGGAACGCGCCGGTCTTGAACGTGCGGCCGGGGCGGTGGGCTTTGGCAAGGGCGAATTCGCCCCTGATCTTTATCGCCGGTTTGTTGAACTGGTGACCTTGCAGAGCGCCTATCTCGCGGTTTTTGCCCAATTCGCACCGGCCGACATCCGGGCATTTTATGATCAGACCTTACAGGACCCGGCAATCAAGGAGGTCGATGATTTGCGCGCGCTGGCGCTTGATTTCCCGGTAAGCGGCACAACAGGTGACATTCGCGGCGATGACTGGTTTGCCAAGGTCACGGTCAAGATCAATCTCTATAAACAGATCGAAGATCACATTGCCCAAAGCCTGAACGGGCTTGCCGAACACAAGCTGATGACAGCCGAAACCTATTTCTATGCCACCCTTGCCGGATTGGTGATCGTGATCGCAGTGGCCTGTACGCTTGTGCTTGCGGTCGGGCGCAGCATCACCGTTCCGATCGGGAAAATGACCGAAAGCATGACCGAATTGGCATCCGGCAATCTTGATAGCACGATCACCGGTCAGGATCGCGGCGATGAAGTGGGCGATATGGCTCGTTCGGTCGAGATTTTCCGACAGAATCTTGAACAGAACCGGGAAATGAGCAAGCAGCGCGAAGCCGATCAGGCCCGGCGCATTGCCCAGACCGAACAGATCGAAAAACTGGCAAAGGCATTTGAAAGCAGGGTCGACAAGCTTCTGGGCGATATTGGCCGCTCGACCGATGATTTGCGCTCGACATCCGAAAACATGACCACCGTGATCAGCACTAGCCGCGAACGGGCCGGTGTGGTGGCAAGCAATGCCCATACGGCATCGGAAAATGTTGCGGCTGTGTCCTCGGCGACCGAGGAGCTGGCAAATTCCATTCTCGAAATTTCACGCCAGATTTCTGCCGCAGCCGATATTGCCTCTGATGCTGCCCGTGATGCCCGTGCGGCTGATACCATTGCCGATGCCTTGCAAACCGGGGCGGCCAAGATCGGCGAAGTGATCGGTCTTATTCGCGATATTGCCGAACAGACCAATTTGCTTGCTCTTAATGCAACGATTGAGGCTGCGCGTGCTGGCGAAGCGGGCAAGGGCTTTGCCGTGGTTGCCAATGAAGTCAAAAATCTTGCCTCCCAGACATCGCGGGCCACCGATGAAATCACCGGCCAGATGGGCAATCTGCAAGATGCAACCGAACAGGCGGTGGCGGCTTTTGGACGGATTGGCAAGCGGATCGGTGATATCGACACCACCTCGGCCTCTCTTTCGGCTGCAGTTAATCAGCAACAGGCGGCAACATCGGAAATTGCCAGCAATATCGAACGGGCCTCGAACGGGACCAGTGAGGTATCGGGAAATATCGATGAAATCCGGGCTTCAACCGATCAGGCCGGACAGGCGGCCGAGAATGTTCTGGTGGCGTGTGAAAGTGTGACCGGCGTTGCGCTTGATCTGCGCCAGGAGGTCGAAGAATTCCTGAGTTCCGTTCACAAGGTTCAGGCAGGCTAGGGCCGCTTGCACATTGTTATGGCGGGAGTTATGGCAGGACTTTGAAGACAGTCGAACTGTTTGTGGACCCCGTAAATCGCAGGTTTTACGCCGCTATATCTGCGATCTGGCAACAGAAACGTGCTTTTTGAACAACATTGGTTGCAAAATAGCTGCATTGCGTGAAACACGGTTTGACTATTATGGCGTTCGAGGTTATCAATCGGGGGTGTTTCGATCCAGAAACATGAAAAGTCCTGCCTTTCTTGCAACTACAAGGTTTGGAACCGTCCGCACGCCCCAGCAATCCTGAGCGCCTTGCCTGACGGTCAACCGCACTTCTTATCCTATCCCAAAATCTTCGCCCATATCCTCTCTTATCTGGCAACCACAGATCATTAAACGCACATATGCATCTTCAGGAACTCAAAAAGAAATCTCCGACCGAGCTGCTTGCCCTGTCTGAGGAACTCGAAATCGAAAATGCCAGCACGCTCCGCAAACAGGAGCTGATGTTCGCCATTCTCAAACAGTTGGCCGAGAACGACCATGCCATTTTTGGCGAGGGGGTTCTCGAAGTGCTGCCCGATGGTTTCGGCTTCTTGCGGAGCCCGGAGGCAAACTATCTTGCCGGGCCCGACGACATTTATGTCAGCCCGAGCCAGGTACGGCGTTTTGGTCTGCGGACCGGCGATACGGTAGAAGGGCAGATCAGATCGCCCAAGGAAGGCGAGAGGTATTTCGCGCTGCTCAAGGTCGACAAGGTCAACTTTGATGCGCCGGAAAAAGTCCGTCATCGCATCAACTTTGACAACCTGACCCCGCTTTATCCCGATCAGCCGTTGCGCATGGAACGGGAATGCGACCAGGAAGGCAACAAGGACACCACCAACCGCGTCATCGAACTGGTGTCGCCGCTTGGTAAAGGTCAGCGTGCCCTGATCGTCGCCCCGCCGCGTACCGGTAAAACCGTGATGTTGCAGAACATTGCGCACGCGATCGAGGAAAACCATCCGGAAGCCTATCTGATCGTTCTTCTGATTGATGAACGCCCGGAAGAAGTGACCGATATGGACCGCTCGGTGAAGGGTGAGGTTATCAGCTCGACCTTTGACGAACCGGCCCAGCGTCACGTTCAGGTCACCGAGATGGTGCTTGAAAAGGCAAAACGTCTGGTCGAACACAAGCATGATGTTGTCATTCTGCTTGATTCCATCACCCGTCTTGCCCGTGCCTATAACACCGTCGTGCCAAGCTCGGGCAAGGTCCTGACCGGTGGTGTCGATGCCAACGCCCTGCAGCGTCCGAAACGCTTCTTTGGTGCGGCACGTAACATCGAAGAAGGTGGTTCGCTGACCATCATCGCAACCGCCCTGATCGATACCGGTTCGCGTATGGACGAGGTTATCTTTGAAGAATTCAAAGGTACCGGTAACTCCGAACTGGTTCTGGACCGCAAACTGTCTGACAAACGTATCTTCCCGGCGATTGATATCCTTAAATCGGGTACCCGTAAGGAAGAACTGCTTGTCGATAAAAGCGTCCTGTCCAAGATGTGGGTTCTGCGCCGTATCCTCAATCCGATGGGTCCGCAGGACGCGATGGAGTTCCTTCTGGGCAAACTCAAATCGACCAAGAACAACGACGATTTTTTCGATTCCATGAATGGATAATCGAAATCCGGCGTAAATGGCCGGATGCAGATAATTGTCTGATGATTAAACGGGGTCCGCTGGGCCCCGTTTTTTATTGTCTGATGATTGGAAGGGGCGCTTGAATGATCAAAGTCACAGTCACGACTTGCAGCCTCAAAAGAGGCTGCCTAGATAGGGCGTCCATTCAATAACAACCTGTTTTAAAATGAATTTATCCTTGCCGCCGTTCCCGATCGAAACCAGCCGTCTCTTCCTTCGCCCGTTTGTGTCTTCTGATTTTGAGGGCTACGCCGCCTATCACGCGTTGCCTGCGGTGTATCGTTATCTTTATTGCGACCCGCCTGCGGGCGATGCGTTGAAGCAACAGTTTTCCGATCTGCTGCGTGCGCAATTCATGCAGGATGGCGATGTTTTCACCCTTGCGGTCACACGGCGGGAAGATGGCGCTGTGTTGGGCGAGGTTCTTTTGAAACTTGCCAGTATCAATGCCCGTCAGGGCGAGGTTGGCTATATCTTCAACCCGGATTTTGCTGGCAGCGGCTATGCCACCGAGGCGGTTAGGGCAATCGTCGATCTGGGCTTTGCGCATTTCGGGTTTCACCGGATTTTTGCACGGCTTGATGCGCAGAATGCCGGTTCATCCGGCGTTGTTGAACGGCTTGGTTTTCGTCGCGAGGCGCATCTGATCGAAAATGATTGTTTTAACGGGCGTTGGGGTGATGAATATATCTATGCCCGGCTCTTTTCGGAGTGGCAATCCCAAGCCCGGTCATCGTCGCTTCAGGCCAGGATCAGTGTCAGTTCGGCGGTGTGACCATCCAGTTTCTGGCCTTCCACCCGCGCATCCCCCGGTTCAAAGCTGAATGCGCCATTGCCCAGATGCAAACCGATATGATGGGTGCCGTAGCGCATGGTGATGGCCAGTTCGCTGGCGGTGGTAATCTCGCAGGTGGCCTCATCGCCGATATCGAGATGGTGCGGTGGATCGGTTTGCCAGCCACTGCTTGGTGCCAACGAGCTCAGATGCAGGGGGTTTTGGCTGCTTTCATTGCGCAAGGTCAGTTTCAGTCGCATGTCCTGTGACATATGCCAGGCCCTCCTGATTGAAAAACATCTCTGTTTTGTATGTAGGGACGGGATTTTCGAAGTCGATAGGACATGAAGGCTTGAAACAACGCATAAGCCATGTGAATCTGGGGTTCTTCGTTCACTATTTTATTGCGCTTGATGCAGCTTTTACTCAAATCCGTTGATTTTGCCGCGCGCGCCCATCGCGATCAGCGGCGCAAGGGCCCGGCCGAGGAACCCTATATCAATCACCCGATTGAGGTTTCCCGCCTGATTGTTGAATGCGAACCCCATACGGATGAAACCATCCTTTGTGCGGCAATTCTTCATGATGTGATCGAGGATTGCGGGGCGACCCGCGACGAAATCGCCGCCTGCTTTAACGACGCCATTGCCGACATTGTTCTTGAGGTCAGTGACGACAAGGCCTTGCCACGCGATGATCGCAAGGCAAAACAGGTCGAAAATGCCCCCAACCTGACCCCGGGAGCCAAGCTGGTCCGACTGGCCGATAAAGTCGCCAATGTCGGGGCGATGCTGACCGATACCCCGATTGGCTGGGATGAAAAACAGATCCTGGCCTATGTCGACTGGGCCGAGGCGGTGATTGCCCCGTGCCGTGAAGTCAGTGACGGCCTGTCTGCGCGCTTTGACGCCATTGCCCGTGATGTCCGTGCCTTCCATGAAGATCGGGAACTTGCGGCGGGAAAATAATCCGGTATTCACGGCCATCGTCGTTCCCGCGCAAGCGGGAATCCATCCTGCGGCTATATAAATACGCAAATAACAAAGGCAGGGACCAAGCCCTGCCTTTGAAAAGTCTTATCATATCAACGTATAAGCTGCCAGATCAGACCGTAAAGACGATGGAGCCGTTGGTTTTGCGGCCTTCGAGATCGTCATGGGCACGGGCGGCATCGGCCAGCGGGTAGGTTGCGGTAATGTCGATCTTGATCACGCCGGATTTCAGCACCTCGAACAACTCATCGGCACTTGCCAGAAGCTCTTCGCGGGTGGCGTTATAGGTGAAGATGCTCGGACGGGTCAGGAAAAACGCGCCCGGTGCAAGTTGTGCCAGTGTGATGGGCGGAACGGCCCCGGATGACTGACCGAAACTGACCATCGTACCAAGGCGTTTGAGGCATTTAAGTGAGTCTTCGAACGTATCCTTGCCAACGGAATCATAAACAACTTCAACACCCTGGCCGTTGGTGATTTCCTTGACCCGTTCGGAGACCGTTTCCTCGCGATAGAGGATCGGGTAATCGCAACCTTTGGCCTTGGCGATCTCGGCCTTTTCCTGTGATCCGACCGTGCCGATCACAGTGGCTCCAAGATGTTTGGCCCACTGGCAGACAATCTGGCCCACACCACCTGCAGCCGCATGGATCAGGATCGTATCGCCCTTTTGCACCTTATAAGTCCGGCGCAGAAGATATTGCGCGGTCATGCCCTGAAGCATTGCAGCCGCCGCCAGTTCAAAGCTGACATCATCGGGGATTTTGACCAGTCCCTTGGCCGGCATGACGCGGGCTTCGGCATAGGCACCAAGCGGCTGTGCGGCATAGGCAACGCGATCACCAACCGCAAGATCAGTGACATCGTCACCAATCGCCTCGATCACGCCAGCGCCTTCAAGCCCAAGACCCGATGGCATCGACGGGGCGGGGTAAACACCCGACCGGAAATAGATATCGATATAGTTCAGGCCGACGGCCTTCTGGCGCAGGCGAACTTCGCCCGCACCCGGTGCGCCAACTTCCACATCCTCAAAGCGCAACACATTGCTGCCGCCTGTTTCGTAAAAGCGGAATGCTTTGGTCATTTGTGACCTCCCATTGTTTCGTTCTTTTGAACGTCTGTTTCGTCAATGGATTGAGTTTAGGTCAGAAAAGCCCGATTTGCAGCAGGCGAGTTATGTATTTCGCAGGATGAAAACACGGGCCGCAAAACCCCGTGCGGTGATCCGGGTTCTAAAGATCAAAACTGCCCTGATCATCGCCGATAACAAGCTCGACACCCTCAATCTTGAGCAGATCACGCTTGGTTTCGAGCCCGCCCTGACCGGAATAGCCGCCCGGTTTGTCGCCGCTGGCAAGAACCCGGTGGCAAGGGATGATGATCGGGATCGGGTTCATGCCACAGGCCGATCCGACCGACTGAAAGGCCTTGGGCGATCCCGCCGCCGCGGCAAGTTCCTTATAGGTCGCGGTCTTGCCCTTGGGGATGTCGCACATTGCTGCCCAGACCGCCTTCTGGAAATCGGTGCCGTCAGGTGCCAGGGGAAGATCAAATTTTTCGAGCTGACCGGCAAAATAGGCATTGAGCTGCTTTTTGGCTTCTTCAAGAACCGGGCTGGTTTCCATTTCATCAACAAATCCCCAATCAAGCGCAACGATTTGATCGTCAAACTCGAAAATCGTAAGCGCGCCGACCGGGCTATTGATGGAAATCTGGGGCATGACGGGGTCTTTCGTGATTGTAAATGCGGTGCTGTGGTTAGCGCGGTGGTGGCGCGGTTATCCTTGGGTTGCCTTATGCCGCCCTGTTTGGCAGATCGGCAAGCAGTTTGGCAAGGTCATCGGCATTTGTCACCGGGGCCGAACAAACAGGCCCCTGACAGACATAGGCGGTTTCCTTGCCGTCAATCGCGGTCTTGCCCCGTGCCGGATGGCCATCGGGCAGGGGATCACCATCGCCCAGAATGGTAATCGCCCGGTTGGGCAGATAGCAGCCAAAAATGGCCCGGCGCATATCAAGATAGGTCTGCGAGCGATCCCGGGCGATCAGCACGATCTGGACCGGGTTTTGCAACATCTCAGCCGCCAGAAGCAATCCGGGCATATTGGGGAATTGTTCGCCAATCCGTCCGGCAAAGGCCGAAAGCGTGATTTCCGCCCGATCACGATATGTGCTGTTACCGGTCAGGGCATAAAGCTTTGCCAGATTCTGGGCCATGATGGCATTGCCTGATGGCATGGCATTATCCATGAAGGGTTTCTGGCGCACGACAAGATCACTGGCGTCCGAAGCGGACTGGAAATAGCCGCCCTTGGCATCGGCAAACAGGGTTTCGACCGTTTCCGACCAGGCAATCGCATCACGCAGATAGGCATCCTCGCCAAAGCATTCAAACAGCCGCAGGGCTGCGCGGATCATATGGGCGTAATCTTCAAGCATCCCGGCATGCTGGGCCTTGCCATCGCGATAGCTGTGCAGGAAGCGATCACCCTTCATCAGGCTGCTGGTGACAAAGCTAAAGGCAAGCTTGGCATAATCAAGCCAGTCCGCGCGGTGGAAGGTCAGGGCCGCCTCGGCCAGGGCGGCAATCGTCATGGCGTTCCAGTCGGTCAGCGCCTTGTCATCCCAGCCCGGACGAATGCGCTTGGCCCGCGCCACAAGCAGCTTTTCACGCAACTCGCGAAGCTTTTCCTCGGTCGCATCATCGGCAAGGCCAAGCCCCGACGCCGTGCGGTTGAGGATATTGCTATGTTCCCAGTTCCCGAGTGCCGATACGTCATAGAATTTCTTGAAAAGTGGCGCATCCGCGCCCAGAAGGTCGTCAATCTCGGTTTCCGACCAGACATAGAATTTACCTTCGACGCCTTCGCTATCGGCATCAAGGCTTGCGGTAAAGGCCCCGCCGGGAATACGCATTTCGCGTAAGGTCCAGCTGATGGTTTCCTCAACCCGTTTGGCATAAAGCGGGTTGGGATCAACGCGCCAGACATCACATAAAAGATCAATCAGCTGGGCATTGTCATAAAGCATCTTTTCAAAATGCGGCACCAGCCATTGATCATCAACCGCATAGCGGGCAAAACCACCCCCCAGATGGTCATAAATCCCGCCCTGACACATGCGATCAAGGCTGTGTTTGACGATCCGCTGAAGCTCGTTTTCCTTGGTGCGGACACCGGTCCGCCAGATCAGCGACAGCAGGCTGGGTTGCGGGAATTTCGGCGCACCCGATGTGCCGCCATTTTCCCCGTCCATGATCTGCAAACAGCCATGCCCGCAGCGATCAATCATCTCAAGGTTTGGCACCGATCCGTTAGCCCCGCTATTCATCTTGATCAGCGCATTGGAAATCTGGGTGACGTTGTGACGGACATCGTCGGGTTTGTCGGTGAAAATCCGCGACACGGTTTTCAGCACATCATCAAAACCCGGTCGACCATAGCGGGCTTCTTTCGGGAAATAGGTCCCGCCCCAGAATGGTTCGCCATCCGGTGTCAGGAACATGGTCAGCGGCCAGCCACCCTGTTGACCCAGCAGGGCCAGCGCATTCTGATAAAGCGCATCAAGATCGGGGCGTTCTTCGCGGTCAAGCTTGATATTGATGAACAGATCATTCATCAGGGCGGCCATGCCGTCATCTTCAAAGCTTTCATGGGCCATGACATGGCACCAGTGACAGGCGGCATAGCCCACAGATAGCAGGATCGGCTTGTTGGCGGCCTTGGCCGCAGCCAGAACCTCGGTGCTCCAGGGTTGCCAATGCACCGGGTTATCGCGGTGCTGCAAAAGATAGGGGCTGGTTTCCGACCCAAGATTGTTCCGTGCGAGTTCCATGTCGTGTCCTGTGCCACCGGTTTGACCGCAAGCGGCCGGGATGGCGTTATCGTTGTGGCTTGGCCGTCTTCATGATCTCATGACCGGCAACGCTGTTAGAACGACTCTAAGGGTAACGGCGTCATACATAAAGGCAAATGGCTGTAATATTTGTCTCAAATCCGTGATATTGCCGGTAAATGATCCAATATGCTGCCAATATGGTTATTGTGATTGAGATGGCCGGTTCAGTCGCCATAATGACGCAGACAAACAAGCAGAAACAAAAGGAGATCAGGGCGATGAAAGTAACGGTAAACATTGATTGCACCCCCGAGGAGGCCCGCACCTTCTTTGGTCTTCCTGATGTCCAGCCGATGCAAAAGGCGATGATGCAAGAGATCGAAGACCGGATGAAAGCCAATCTGGCGGCAATGGACCCGGAAACCATGCTCAATACCTGGCTGCCGCAGGGCATCCAGAACTGGGAACAGCTTCAGAAAGCCTTCTGGGGCCAGTTCAACAGCACACCGGGCAGCAGCGGTAACAAGGACTGATCCAAGTGAGTGACCACTACTATCAGGCACATGTGTTTGTGTGTCAGAACGAACGCCCCGCTGGCCATGAGCGGGGCTGTTGCAATTCCAAGGGCGCGACCAAGTTGCGTAATTATATGAAAGTCCGCGCCAAGGAACTCGGCATTCCGATGACCCGGATCAATACCGCCGGATGTCTTGACCGGTGCGAACTGGGCCCGGTGATGGTGATCTATCCCGAAGGCACCTGGTATCGCTACGAGACGACCGAGGATATCGACGCCATCCTTGATGATCATCTGGTTGGCGGGCAGGTGGTCGGAAGATTGCAGCTCAGCCCCGACCAGTAACAACGCAAACGGTCCCGAAAGAGGGGCCGTTTTGTTTTGGCTGTTAAAACCCTGTTTGCCAAAACTGCGATATGTTGACCTTTTGGCCGGTCTGAACGATATCGACTGCAAGATTTGATGACGTGCCGCAGGGAAAGCAGCTTGGCGGCACACCCTTACTTGAATAACTGGAATAACGGACAAAACATGATTGCAAGCCGAGAAACCATCTTTGCCCTGTCATCCGGGGCCGGGCGTGCAGGCGTCGCGGTGATCCGGTTATCGGGACCGTTATCGGGTGCGACCCTATGCGCGCTTCTGGGGCGCGATGCGCTTCCCAAGCCGCGCCATGCGGTCTATGCGCCGATCCGTGATCCGTTATCGGGCGAACGGCTTGATGATGCGGTGGCGATCTATTTTGCCGGTCCGGCCAGCTTTACCGGCGAAGATGTGGTCGAGCTGCATGTCCATGGCGGACGCGCTGTGATCGAAGGGGTGCTTGATTGTCTGTCGCGCCAGAGCGGCCTGCGCATTGCCGAGCCCGGTGAATATACCAGGCGGGCCTTTGAAAATGGCAAGATGGACCTGACCTCGGCCGAAGGCATTGCCGATCTGATTGATGCCGAAACCGCCGCCCAGCGCCGACAGGCCGTGCGCCAGATGGCCGGTGAGCTTGGTACGCTTTATGAAGGCTGGCGCGCACGCCTGATGAAGGCACTGGCCCATATCGAGGCCGATATTGATTTCCCCGACGAAGATTTGCCTGACGGGATTGTCCCGGTGGTGCATAGCGATTTGCGCAGCGTGAATGACGAGGTCAAACGCCATCTGGCCGATAACCGCCGCGGTGAACGGCTGCGCGAAGGCTTCCAGATTGTTATTCTCGGTGCGCCCAATGCCGGGAAATCCAGCCTGCTTAACCGGCTGGCCCGGCGTGATGCGGCCATTGTGTCCGAGATTGCCGGCACCACGCGCGACATGATCGAGGTTCATCTGGATCTGGGCGGGTTCCCGGTCACCATGGTTGATACGGCGGGTCTGCGCGAAAGCGTTGATGTGATCGAAAGCGAAGGCGTGCGGCGTGCGACCGAACGGGCCGAAAATGCCGATTTGCGGCTTGTCGTTGTCGATCGCGCCGACTGGCCCCATATCGATCCCGAGGCCGCCCGCCTGATTGATGACAAGACCATCATTCTGATCAACAAGGTCGATGACAGCGCCAAGGATGCCTTGCCCGCCGTCTGGCAGGGCGTCTCGGTTGAAGGGGCTGGTCTTGAGCTTCCCGTTTTGGCCATATCGGCCATGACCGGGCAGGGGGTCGAAACCCTCTTGCAACTGCTGGAAACTCGCGTAAAAGAGGGGCTCGATTTTGCCGGACCTGTGCCTTTGACAAGGCTGAGACACCGGCGCGCACTTGAAAGTGCCAGCGATCATCTTGATCGCGGATTGCAGACCGAAATCGCAGAGCTTGCTGCCGAGGATGTTCGCCTTGCAGTGCGCGAGATCGGCAAGATTACCGGACGTGTCGATGTGGAAGACTTGCTCGATATTATCTTCGGGGACTTCTGTATCGGCAAATAAGATTAGGGAAGAGTCCCTAGAAATGTTTCACGTGAAACATTGGTCCAGTTTCTGGACAGAATAAGCGTATTCGAACCGGACAAGGTTCAAGCCTGCCTGCAGATCAGCGCAGGGATTGAGTGAGGAAGTTGATGTCACAGAATGTGTCGCACACCCGTTTTGATGTGATTGTTGTTGGCGGTGGCCATGCTGGCTGCGAGGCCGCGGCAGCGGCTGCGCGCATGGGGGCGGCAACCGCCCTTGTCACCCATCGCGCCGATCGCATTGGCGAAATGTCCTGTAACCCGGCGATTGGTGGTCTGGGCAAGGGGCATATGGTCCGCGAGGTTGATGCGCTTGACGGTGTGATGGGGCGTGCGATTGACCGTGCCGGGATTCAGTTCCGGATGCTCAACCGGTCCAAGGGTCCGGCGGTTCGCGGCCCGCGTGCCCAAGCAGATCGCAAGCTCTATCGTGAAGCGGTGCAGGACATTCTCGCCAATCAGGAAAATCTGACGATCCTCGAAGGTGGCGTCGAAGACCTGATCATTGACGAGAATAACCGTGTTGCGGGTGTGATCACGGGTGAGGGTGCTGAATATCGTGCCGGTGCGGTGGTTCTGACCACGGGCACGTTCCTGCGTGGACTTATTCACATTGGCGAGAAAACCACACCAGCCGGTCGTATCGGTGATGCCCCGGCAATGGGGCTTTCCGAAACGCTGGAAAAATACGATTTCAAACTGGGCCGATTAAAAACCGGAACACCGGCACGTCTTGATGGCCGCACCATTGATTGGGCAAGTTTGCAGGAACAACCGGGCGATACGCCGCCTGATCCGTTTTCCTTCCTGACCAGCGAAATCACGGTGCCACAGATTCCGTGTCATATGACCTGGACCACCGAAGCGACCCACGAAATCATCCGTGCCAACCTGCATCGCGCGCCGATGTATAGCGGCCAGATCAAAAGCAGTGGTCCGCGCTATTGCCCGTCGATTGAAGACAAGGTCGTCCGCTTTGCGGAAAAGAACCAGCATCAGATTTTCCTCGAACCCGAAGGGCTCGACGATCCGACCGTCTATCCGAACGGTATTTCCACCTCGCTCCCCGAGGAAGTTCAGCTCGCCATGCTGGCGACCATTCCGGGTCTTGAGAAGGTCGAGATCTTCCGTCCCGGCTATGCAGTCGAATATGACTTCGTTGATCCGCGCGAATTGCGCCATACGCTGGAAACCAAAAAGGTCGCCGGTCTGTTCTTTGCCGGTCAGATCAATGGTACCACTGGCTATGAAGAAGCTGCCGGGCAGGGCCTGATTGCCGGTGTTAATGCGGCATTGGTCGCCGATGGCGGTGAACGCGAATTCGTGCTTGACCGGGCCGATGCCTATATCGGTGTGATGATCGATGATCTGGTGACACTTGGCACGCGCGAACCCTATCGCATGTTTACCTCGCGCGCCGAATATCGCCTGATGCTGCGCGCCGATAATGCCGATCAGCGCCTGACAGATCGGGGCCTTGATATCGGCTGCATTGCCTCAACCCGCGAGCAGGTTTGGGGCGCCAAAAAAGCCGCCCTTCAATCGGCAAAGGATCAGGTTTCTGCGCTGAACGAAACACCAAATGGCCTGGCGAAGTTCGACATCCGGATCAATCAGGATGGGGTGCGCCGGTCGGCCTATGACCTGCTGGCCTATCCCGATATTGATTTCGATACGCTATCCAAGGTCTGGCCGCAGCTTGCTGCGCTTGATCCGGCGATCAAGGAACAGGTGGCGATTGACGCGCAGTATAAAGGATATCTTGATCGTCAGTCCGCCGACATTGCAGCCTTCCGCCGTGACGAAGAATTGCGCTTGCCGCGTGGTCTTGATTTTGATGCGGTCGGAAGCCTGTCGGCTGAGATACGCTTGAAGCTCAAGGAAATCCAGCCCGAGACCATCGGAGCGGCGTCACGTATTCCGGGCATCACCCCGGCGGCAGTCACCGCATTGCTCGGTCATATCAAAAGCCATAAGCACAAGACAGGCGAGAAGGCGGCGAAAAGCGCCTGATATTTTTGCGGGCAGTTGTCAGGACATTGTTTCTGACAGCGTCGTTGGGAGTGTCTCTGATAAGTGTCTCTGGCGCTACTTCCTTGACTCCGTTCAAACCAAAGCAAATTTGCCAAAACCCGGTTGTCAACGCAGCCGGGTTTTTTCGTGGCCGCTGCGCGCCATAAGCTTCATCGAATTGCAGAGCGGGTAACAAGGCGACGGGGCGGGAGGCTTTGTGCAGCAGGTCGAGAAGTGCTGACACCGGGATGCAAAAACACCCAAATCACCTGACCCACGGCGAGTACAAGGCAACAAGGATAGAAGGGCACAACGACAATGTTTCACGTGAAACATTTGCCACACTCTTTCATCGGGGTATCGGTGTCACCGTTAGGGCCCGGGGTGGTTTGATTCCGGTTTCGGTTCCAATAGTGATGCTGATGTCGATGTTGATACGGGTTGCCCGTGCCGATACCGATACTGGATCGGGGTACTTCAGAAGGGGGGCATATTCTTGATCCGAAAATCTGTCTGCGGAGGCAAGGTCTGTTCGCGTGCGGGTGATAAAGCCTTGCCGCAATGTTTCACGTGAAACATTTTTGGTGATTTTCGTGTTTTTATCAGTTCCGACGCGATGAAAATCGCAAAAGTTAAAAAATCAAGTCTGGTGTGTTTTTCAAACTGGACGTATAAATCATTTATGCAATCCATTTCCGCACCCGTAAAAACGTGGTTTGAACGCGATTTGAATGTTTCACGTGAAACATTGGACCGTTTGAGCGACTATGCAGACCTTGTCGTTAAGTGGCAGCCACGCATTAATATCGTCGGCGCCAGCACGGCAGAAGACGTTTGGGGACGTCATTTACAGGATTCTGCCCAGCTTTGGCCTTATCTGCAGGATGTTGCTGCAGAGGGTAAAATTGTTGATTTTGGCTCCGGGGCAGGGTTCCCGGGCATTGTCCTGGCGATTTTGGGTGCCGGAAATGTCACCATGATGGAATCCAATACCAAAAAGACAGTGTTCCTGATGGAAGCGGCACGGGTCTGTGGTGTGCTTGGTCAAACCGAAATTGCCCGCGAACGCATTGAAGCCGCTGCACCGCGCGCCGCCGATGTGATTACCGCACGGGCCTTTGCCCCTTTGCCAAAGCTGCTGGAGCTGGGGCAACGACATTTGAAATCCGGTGGCCATTATGTGCTGCTGAAGGGACGTGCCTTTGAAGATGAGCTGGCGGACGCACGCGATGCCGGTTGGTCATTTGATGTAACCACGCATGCCAGTCTGGTCGATCCCGATGGTGTCGTGATGATCTTAAAAGGAGTTGGCCGGTGACTGATGTAATTGACTTGCCGCTTTCGACCCAATCACAGGGCCAGTCTCAGGGCATGGGACATCGCCCGCGTATCATCGCGGTTGCCAACCAGAAGGGCGGTGTTGGTAAAACCACCACGACCATCAATCTCGCCACGGCACTGGCCGCCGTTAATCAGCGTGTTCTGATCGTTGATCTTGACCCGCAGGGCAATGCCAGCACCGGTTTGGGCCTGCGGCCATCGGATCGCCAGATCAGTTCCTATGACGTGCTGATCAATGGCAATTCGCTTGAGGAAGCCCGTCAGGATACGGCGATCCCGCGATTGACCATTGTGCCGTCGGGCATGGATTTGTCCGGGGCCGAGATCGAGCTGGTTGATTTCGAACGTCGCGAAATGCAGCTTAAGGAATCGCTTGCCAAACTGCCGCAGGATGTTGATTACGTGCTGATTGATTGCCCGCCGTCTTTGGGGCTTTTGACCCTGAATGCGCTGGTGGCATCGGACGCGGTATTGGTGCCCTTGCAGTGCGAATTCTTTGCGCTCGAAGGCATCAGTCATCTGGTGCGTACGATCAAGCGCGTCAAAAAGGCATTCAATCCCGAACTTGAGATTCAGGGCATCGTTTTGACCATGTATGACAAGCGCAACAACCTGTCGGCACAGGTGGCCAATGATGTGCGCGATTATTTTGGTGATGTGGTGTATCGCACGGTGATCCCGCGCAATGTTCGCGTGTCCGAGGCGCCAAGCCACGGTACGCCGGTGCTGGTCTATGACATGAAATGTCCGGGATCACGGGCCTATCTTAATCTGGCCAGTGAAGTCCTGAAACGCGAAGGGGTGAAAGCATGAGCGACGCAAAGAAACGCGGCTTGGGAAGAGGACTGTCTGCACTTCTGGGCGAAGAAGACGACGATGTCAGCGTTGCGGTTTCTGGCGGTCAGGACAGTGCCACGGCGGGTCATCCGGGACCGGGCGGGACGACACAGCTGATTGCGATCACCGATCTCAAACCGTCACCGTTTCAGCCGCGCAGCAATTTTGATGACGAGGCGATTGATGATCTTGCTGCCTCGATCCGCGAGAAGGGCATCATTCAGCCGATTCTTGTCCGGGCATCGTCAACCGGTGAAACAACCTATGAAATCATCGCTGGCGAGCGTCGCTGGCGGGCAGCCCAGCGTGCGCAACTGCATGAAGTGCCGGTTCTTGTGCGTGATTTCGACGATCAGGAAACCGCCGAGATTGCCCTGATTGAAAACCTGCAACGTCAGGATCTTTCGCCACTTGAAGAGGCCGAAGGCTATAACCGCCTGATGAGCGAGTTTTCCCACACGCAGGAGGCACTTGGCCAGGCGCTTGGCAAAAGCCGCAGCCACATTGCCAACAGTCTGCGCCTTCTGGCGTTGCCGGCACCGATCAAGCAGATGCTGTCTGACAAGGTGCTGAGCTCCGGTCATGCCCGCGCCCTTCTGGGGGCGGAAAATGCTGTCGAGCTGGCCGGGCAGATCGTCAAGAAGGGCCTGAATGTTCGCCAGACTGAAAAACTGGTCAAAACCGATGGCGGAAAGGCATCGCGTCCGAAAAAATCATCGGGTGGGGCATCTTCGAACAAAGACCCAGATACAGTGGCTTTGGAACGCGACCTTAGCAACATGTTGGGGTTGGCGGTGAATATCGATTTTGACGGTGCATCGGGAAAAATCTCGATCCGCTATGAAACGCTGGAGCAGCTTGACGATATCTTGCAGCGCCTGACACATGGCAAGACCAGTGACCTTGCCAGCGAGGATGATCTCGGCGACTCGGCGAATTCGGATGAGAATGAATTCGACTCGATGTTCATCGAGGACGAAGAAGCCGATGACAGCCTGACAGCGGAACTTGAAAATATCGCGGATGCGACCTTGCCGGAAAGTAACGGCCAGGATGATGATCTTGATCTTGATGATATCGTGATCGACGGGCCTGAAGGCGATGATCCGATCGAAAGCGATGAAGTGGATGAAGATGAACTCGATGAATTGATCAAGTAAGCTGATCAAGGCATTTGTTCCACGTGAAACACAAAAGCGGGCCATCCATTGGATGGCCCGCTTTTTTTCAAGTTGGATTGCCTGTGATCGATCACGCTATCTTAACGGTGCCAGATCAAAGAAGATGTGGCTGAGTTCTTCGTCACCGAAGCTGCCATCCGGGGCAGGTGACCCGCCGGCATTGTGGCAGAGGAAGCAGTTTCCCATTTGCGTGCCCTGAAAATAGGTTTCCATGGTGGTATTGGCCAGCCGTGAAGAGCCGACCTGAGGTGCCAATAGGGTGACGTCACTGTTGGTTTGATCTGGAAGCGGGCTTTCGGGGATGATCCCGTTTGATGTCCATACGGAGCCGATTTGTACATAATTTGCCCGGATATCACCCGAGACGAGATTGCCCAGAACATTGTTGTTCATCGAGATAATTTGCGCATTGACCGTGGCACTGTTGGCATCTGATCCGGACGTTCCCCAGGGGTTGGTGCGTACCACAGATGTCGGAACGATTCGGGTGGCCGGTGGGGTCAATACAATATTGCCATGCTTGTCGGTATGGGCGGTTTCAACATTCACACCGTTTACGGGTGTGTTGGGAGCATAGAATGTATAGCCAGAAGCAGACGCGTCAAAATTGGCTTCTGTAACGGCGTTTGCTCCGCTCTGATAATAGAATGTACCGTTCGGCGTATTGTTTTTATGCTCGAACGTTGACCAGATCATTTCCGGATGGCCCTGTACAGAGCCGACAATATGCATCCCTGTCAGTGCGAGCGTCCTGGTTTCCGTGCCAACCAATGTCCATTGGGTCGGAACGCTGGTGTCATATTTCGGGACTTCTGCCTTTACCTGAATGTAGTTTTCGGGATCGGGAACCGTGCTGGCATCAATCCATGACGTCTTGAGCTCGATGGCAAGCGCCATTGCGGCCGAGGCATCAAGGCCGTTTGCCTTGGCGTATTCGACGACAGCGGTCTTGTCTTCCTCGGTTGTCGGGAAGGTGCCAAGACTGATCTTGCCAGCCTTCTGACCTGTTAGAAATGCGCCATAGAATGTATTGGTATGGATCCCGTAATAAACAAGCGATCCGGCCTGCGAAATCAGGATACCGCCACCACCAGCCTGACCGGTTTCACCGATGGTTGTCGGGACGCCCTGATCCTGTTTGTTGACACGAATCAGGAAATTGTTGATCGGGCTGTCATTCTTCAGAAATCTGCGGACACCCTTGTCATTCTCTGGCGAGATATCATAGAAGCCGTCCGCATCGAAAAGATAGGTCATGTCGCCGGTCGATTTCAGCTCGGCAGGGGACGTCAGCCACAAGAACATTTGTGCAGACCATTTAAAGAAATCGCAATTGGTGTTTTTCGTCGGAAAGGCGGCGCTATTGGCTGCCATCACCTTGCCATTGAGTGTGATTTCCTTGCCATGAAACCAGGTTTCCATCTCCGCCTTTTCAAGCGGGCAGCTATTGAAAGCATCATCAGGCAGGATTGATGTTCCTGCCAATCCGGCTAGCGGAAGCGCCAGCATTGCGCTGCCAAATGCGCCAGCTGCAAATGTGCGACGAAGTGCATTGCTCATTTTGGTGTCCCTCTCTCACCTGTTTGCCAAGTACCGTTCTGTCCCGGAGTGCTGTGTTTATAATCGACCAGCATGTGTGCTTTTCAGGCATCTAACCGATTGAGATGGGGAAGCCGCCGGGCAATAAACAGGGTCGCTATACCGAAGAGGAGGTAAATTGGGAGGCAAGCGTGAGATGGGTAGGAGAACTTGCTGCATACAAAAATGCTGCAATGCAGCATTAAGGGATAGTGTTAAAAGAACGGGGATGTCTAGTCCTGGCTTACAGGCTGCCAGCGTGTGCTAGCGACGGCCCTGTTTCTGACGGGCGACCGCGACCTTGATCATCGCACGATGGGCAATGGTCTCTGGGATGGCCAGACCGCTTTTGCAATCCTTTTCGGCCTCAAGCAAGATTTGCAGGGCGCGTTGCAGATTATTGACCGCCCAGTTATTCAGACTGGCGCGGAACTGGTCTGCGGCCTTGAAAAACAGGGGCGGGCGCAGGGATTTCATGGCCTGATCGGCACTGATGCCCTGGTCAACCTGACCTTTGACCAAGTGCAATTTCTGAAAATAGCTGATCATCATGCGCAGTGCCCCAACAGGATTGAGGCCTTCCTCGACCAGACGGGTCAGGGCGGCATCAAGATTGACGACATTGCCCTGTGAAACAGCCTGAATGACATCGTCATAATGGCGGGCCGAGCTGTCACCGACACAGGCCATGGCGTCTGCAAGCGTCACCTGACCTTCCTTGAGAGCGTATAGGGCAAGCTTTTCGAGCTCGCTGCGTGAAATCATACGGTCAGAGCCAAGATTGGCCACCAGATACCGTGTGGCATCGCGGTCAATGCGCAGCTTGTGTTCTTCCATGATCGACTGGATCAGGCCTTCGATATCACGCCCGCTATCGGCATAGCAGGGCAGGGCCATGCCATTGCCGGCCTTCTCGACCGCCTGACGCAGTTTGGATTTTGATGCCAGACTGCCGGCCTCGATCACGATTAGCGCATCACCGGCAGGATCAGCGAGAAAATCAGCAATCAAGGGGGCCTGCGCTTCGCCAATGTCGCGGATCCGAATGACACGGCGCCCGCCGCCAAAACTGATGGCAGCGGCCTCGTCGCGGAGGCGCCCTGCGTCTTCCTTAAGCTGGGGAATGCCAAGCTCGACAACCCGGAACGGATCCTTGAGATCCTCGACCACGGTCCTGGCCAGTTTTACGGCACGTTCACGCACAAGGCCCTCATCCTCACCATAGATCAGGATAAGCTGCGCCTTGGCATCTGGGGCACGCAAAAAGTTTTCAACTTGGGCTGCTTTAAGCTTCATGAAGCGCCTTGGTTAAAGCAATGGGTTGTCGCATTAATTTACGAATTCATCGACCGGGCAATTACTGAGACCGCAAGCCAATGGCGACCTGGTTTGCAAGTTGCTGGGCAAGAGTGCGGGCAGCATCTGCCCGTGCGGCACTTTCTGCTTCGATGCTGGCGAAGTCAGATTCAACGATGTTGTAACTGGTGCGGGTTCGCACATTCCCTTGGCGCAGAATTTTGGAATCCTGTCTGCGCACCAGCTCGTAAGTTGCAGTGATCAGATAGTCGGCAATGGTTGCTTCATTGTCCTTGGTCAAGCCCTGTTCGCTTATCGACTCGTTTAAGGTGACCTTTAAATCATAGAGTGGCTTGGCACTTTGGCCACGCGGGGTCAGGGTTTCGATCAGGGCATTGCGAGTCACCTGCCCGACGCGGTCATTGATTACAGCGACATCAACAAGTGCCATGTTTGCCGCGGTATTGTAGCTGTCGCCCTTGGTGGCATAAAGCGGCCGGAAACCACAGGCGCCTAGTGCTGTCAGGGCGATGAGTGCAAAAACCGGAAAAACCGCGCGCAATTTCATTTAATCAAGCCTTCTGTCTTTGACGGCCGTGATCAGGCCCTGCCGCCACAATAGTTCGGTTCCGATAAAAGGGCAAAACAGAGTTAGATTGGCAAGGAAAGTTTGATGGTGGATGCCGGTTTTGTCACGTGCACCGGAGTCAAGCTGTTGGAAGCTTTGCCGCAAGAGGGCAATGGCAGCATTGTTGCGGCCATGTTGAATGGCTTCAACGATTTCGGGATGGGGCGCGAGCATTGCCAAACCTCTCGCTGGTCGGGATGGATTGGCCAAGAGGGTGCAATGACGCCAGACCTGCCGTAACCAGCGCCATTGCCCGACCAGACTGTTATGGGTCAGGTGCAGGGGCCGGTGGATCGGAACATCGGCCAGTAAGACAAGTGACAGGGTGTCGAGCCCGACTTCGTCATAGAGAGACGCACTACTCCTGGCGATCGCATCCGTTGTGACTTTTGCGGCCACTTGGCCTGTATTGGCCTGGAGGTTTTCAGCTTTTCCGGTTGAGGCAAGAATGTTCGCGATGCGAGCAAACAGTATCAGGCGCATGTCATCAAGGCTGCGAGCCAAACCGGCATAGATCTCGGGATATTGTGCACGCATGAAGAACCCCCAGTCACGTTCGAGCGAATGGGGGTTATATTCAGGTGATATATATAAGGTATGTCCGGTCATTGACCTTATTGGACATTGGCGCTGTCAATGCGCAGCTGACGGGCACGGGTCAGGATGGCGTCTTCGAGGGACGTGACCGTCCCTTCCTCAACCACGGCATCCTGCCACTGGTTCGGGCCAACATTGACCTGACGGAAGACCGAAACCTTGATGGCGTCAGAACGCAGCGCAGTGCCAAGGATATATGCAGTCAGCTTGAAGCGCTCATTGGGGGTTTCGGCCGGTGCATACCAGTCGGTAATGATCACGCCGCCAAACGGGTCAGCGGAATTCAACGGCATGAAGGACAGGGTGTCAAGCGTTGCCCGCCACAGGAAGCTGTTGACGCCAATGCCGGAACCGCCGCCGCCCTGTTTGTTTTCTTCGTCGCCAAATATACCGAGGCCGCCCTCTCCGAACAAAGAACCTTGTTCTTTCAAATCAGCACGTGTTGCTTTTCGGCCATTTACTTTTTGGTCGCCCGGTGCAGAGCCAGGGAAACTGTCATAGTCAGCTTGTGTGCCAGCACAGGCTGCCAAGAATGCAGAAAGTGTCGCAATGCATAGGATTTTGGCAAAAGAACTGTTCACGGTGTAGCCCTTAATAACGAGAGTCGTTCATCAGTTGCCCGCACTATAAGGCGGATGGGGCGCGGGGCAAATAAAAACATGTGTGGTTTTTTTGCAACATGATGCGAAAAATGTCGCATTTTGATCACAGTATCGTTGACGGAACGAAAAAATGCTGGCTCCATAGCGTCGAACCGAGCGGTAAAAACAAAAAAGCTGCTCACCTAAATTTTGTTATGCGGTAAACGCATGTGCAAAGACGTTGAGGGAAAAGATGAAAAAGATTCTGGTAGCTTCCAGCGCACTCGTCGCTGTTGCTTTCGCAGGCCAGGCACAGGCTTCTGAAAAGATCAGCCTGTCGGTTTCTGGTTATATGGAACAGTGGATCGGTGGTGCTTCGCAGGATAGCTCTTTCGAGAGCGCCGGTGCATTCCAGTCCGACACCGAAGTTCACTTCAAAGGTTCGACCACTCTCGATAACGGCATCGAAGTTGGTGCAGCAATCGAATTCGAAGCTGAAGGCGAAGCAGACAACAACACTGACGAACAGTACCTGTTCATCAATGGTGGTTTCGGTCAGGTCAAACTGGGCCAGGAAGATGGCGCAGCTGCTGACATGACCATCAATGCTCCGAACGTTGGCCCGGCTGGTGTTAACGACGGTGACATGCCGAACTTTGTTACCCTGAACCAAACCCCGGACAACGCTTGGGATGACGGTGATGCGAACAAGCTCACCTACTACACCCCGGTTCTTGGCGGTTTCCGTGCAGGTGTTTCCTACACCGACGACGATACCTCTGAAGCTGATAACGACGAGAACGTAAACAACGAAGGCGATAGCGTTGTTTCCGCTGGCGTTGAATACAATGGTGACTTCGACGCAGTATCGATTTCCATCGCTGCTGTTGGTGAGTCCAAGGGCGAAGGCGAATGGTACCATGTTGGTGGTACTGTTGGTTTCGGCAACTTCACCGTTGGTGCTTCCTACGGTCTCCGTGAAGCCGAGTTCGATAAAGGCGAAAACGCTGTAACCACCGAAGACGACGACATGGGCGTTGATTTCGGCATTTCCTACGCAATGGACGCTGCTACCGTTTCTGCAACCTACATGTATGCTGAAATGGAAGACGACGACGACGACACCACCACAACTGGTCACGATGAGTTCAATGGTGTTGACCTTGGTCTTGCTTACACCCTCGGCGCTGGCGTTACCTGGAAGTCTTCTGTCTTCTGGTTCGACTACAAAGGTGCTGACGCGGCGAATGACAACGATGGCTTCGGTGCAGTTACCGGTCTCGTTCTCTCCTTCTAATCTGTTTCAGATTAGTTGAAGAATTGAAGGGGGTGGATTTTCCACCCCCTTCTTTTTTGACCGGATTTTCTCAAGAAACTCGAAAAGAGTAGTCAGGTCTTGCGAAGCCTCTAAAAAGTTTCACGGTCGAAGGACTTATAGCCAGCCGTTCATGTGCGCGCTATCTGACAAATATGCCTCCTGCGTGAGCCCCTGAAACAGAGGCTTTTTTGTTGTCTTGGTGAGGCTGCGGCGTGGTGTGACTTTTAATGTCTGCTGTGCAATAGAGGCTAATCCTGTGTCAAATCTCATCACACGCATTTAATGACCATAAGATATTTAATCTAAAAATCACCACATAATTCAATAACGTATTCCTATTAAGTGACCATGTGTATCATTGAGATCTGATGATATCGGCCAATTTCTCCATATATACCCTTGTTGTAGCCGATTATTGTGTCCTAAATGTCACACTGCGATATTTAAATGACCAATGGTTGGTTAACTGTATTGACCATAAGTCATTTAATTGGCTTTATGACCCTCGACAGATTGAAGGGCCGCTCGGTTCAACCCTTCATTCCCGAAACGTCATTCTTTGAGGGTAAAGATGAAAAAGATTCTTTTTGCTTCCAGCGCACTTGTCGCTGTAGCTGTCGCAGGTAACGCTCAGGCTTCCGAGAAAATCCAGCTTGAAGTTGGTGGTTATATGGAGCAGTGGGCTGGCTTCGCTGACCAGGACGTTGGGGAGCGTAAGAACGCCTTCCAGTCCGATACCGAAGTTCACTTCAAAGGTAAAACCACCCTTGATAACGGCATCGAAGTTGGTGCGGTCATCGAGCTTGAAGGTGAAACCTCTTCTGACCAGATCGACGAACAGTACCTGTTCGTAAACGGCGGTTTCGGTCAGTTCAAACTGGGTAAAGACGACTCGGCTGCTGACTCGCTTGGCATCACCGCACCGTCTGTTGGCCCGGTAGGTGTTAACGACGGCGACCTGACCAACTGGGTTGACGCATACCTGATTGACACCGTTCCGTCGAGCGGCGACCAGAAGCGCGTTACCTACTTCACCCCGAATTTCGGTGGCTTCCAGGCTGGCGTTTCCTATGCTGACGACAGCGGTTCGAACAACAACGACACTGCAACCGGTGGCGACAACATCGTTTCTGCTGGCGCAAGCTACCAGGCTGACTTCGATGGCATTTCCTTCGGTGTTTCTGCTGTCGGCGAAAACCAGGGCGAAGGCAACTGGTATGGCGTTGGCGCCACCGTTGGCTTTGGTAACTTCGTAATTGGTTCTTCCTGGGGCCACATCGAAGACGATTATGCACAGGGCGAAGGCTCGAAAACCGGTGGTGACACCGATGCATATGACGTTGGCGTTTCCTATGCGATGGACGCAGCCAAAGTTTCCCTTACCTATGGTTATGCTGAATACGGTAACCGCGACATCGACTCTTCGTCGACCGTTACCGATCTCTCCGGTACCGGTGAAGTCAGCACCGTTGACCTCGGTCTGGCTTACACCCTTGGTGCAGGCGTGACCTGGAAGTCCTCGATCTTCTGGTTCGACGACGAGTCCGACAATGCTGCTATCGCAGACAATGACGGTTACGGTGCTGTAACCGGTCTGGTTCTGAACTTCTAATTCTTCGGAATTGGATACAGACGAAGAAGGGGTGGCTTTGGCCACCCCTTTTTTTGTTTGAACGCCATCAATGGGGATATGAACGTCGATCTGCTGTTCAGCTCAGATTCAGGTCGGTTTTGAGTTTTTCAAGAATATCAGGTGCTTGCTGGTCGAGTTGTACAACACAAGGTACCGGGTGATCTGTCACCATTGCGATGGCCAAAGCCGGATCGCTTTTTTGGGGTAATTGGCCGAGTTCAGCTGCGGGCAGGTTCAAGCTTCCCATGCAGCCGATTTTTCCATCTGCTGTTGCCCGCACTTTGGCAAGACCACATGGCGCGGCGCAATGGGAACCGACAAAATCACTTTGCCAGCTTTGTAAATTCCGGTGTCGTCCCTGAAGAATATCGGCAGAAGCAGAGCTATATATCCCAAGCCCGGGGGTTTGAAACAGCTTGGTGATATGGGCCGGGCCGCTATCGGCAACCACCATATAATCCTGCTCTGAAACGAAATTTACCAGATCACCGATTGTTTTGAAGCCATCAATCATCCGGACGTTTTCTGATTCGAAATCTCCGAGGGCTGCCTTATAGGCCTTCATCACCCCCTGATAGGCATTCAGAACGATTGTGATCCTTGTGTTCTTCTGATCGAGAAATGTTGTGATCTTGCGCACAAGATCAATTGGCAAAGTTCGTAATGGCGATGATGCCATCGGCACAATCCCGATCTGCATTTCAGGGCCAGCGCCTACCTTGCGGGGGGGCAGAGGACTGAGCGGGATATCAAAGGCCTCGCACAACGCTTCTTCCGGATTAACCGGCATGGTCGCGATATCTTTCCAGCCTTCCATCTCGCTCAGGTCAATCACATGGTCGAACCGGGCAAGTTGTTTGGCGGAGATAAAAAGCTGATAAATCTCGATATCGGGGACCAGCGCAAAGATGTCCGAGGCCGCACCGCTATTTAGCACCCCAATTCTGATCGAGGGATAACGCAGACGAAGGGCCTTGAGGAAAAGTGTTATGCCAACACAATCGCCCAGCGCATCATCAGGCACCAGAAACAGCACGGAATTTCGGGAAAAATCGGTATCCGCCCATTTTGCACGTGGAAGTACCTGAAACCGAAAAGCATCCGACTTGATATTGACACCTTTGGCAGTACCAAGAACCTGTTGGCGCAAAAGGGAATTTACGCGCGTAAAATAAACAGGACTGTCGTCAGATTGCTGAATTAAAGCGGTGCTGACATTGGGCAAGCCAAACTGAAAGGCGTGTCTGGAGGCAAAGCGCGAGAATGTTTTGCGCGATGGGTGCAGATGGCGGGGCATTTTGCGGTGGTTCTCCGATCAACCGGATTTGGGCGGTTTCAGCCAGAAGAAAACCCTATCCCGGCCAAAGAAGCAAGGGATGAGGACCGCAGATTTCTGCATGTTTTTGCATTAATCCCGCCAAGCCCGATCGGGGTGATGCCCAGATGTTTGCAAATACTCGCCATGTGCAAAACCGTTTTGTGCGAAAGGGTTGGTGCGCCGGGATGGCTTCGGGTTGGAAATACCGGCGAGATCAAAACACCATAGGGGCGATATCTGGCCGGGAGTAATGCGAGGTGCCTCAGGGTCACCATGTCGTGGCAGGCCGATGTCACGACCATATCACGCGGAATTTGTCGATAAATCTGCGGCGTTTGCAGGATGCGATATTGAGGAAGATGAAGCCCGTCTGCCGAAACCGTAAGGGCCAGCGAAAGGTCATTTGCCACCAGAAACGGGATGTGGCGCGCCCGACATATCTGGCGCAATGTTGCGGCCAGGCGACCGCGATGCGGATGATCGTAATGGCGAAAAATAACCATGCTGTCGCGTGGTAATTGCTTGATTGCCGCCACCGGATCGGGCAAACGCAGATCATCTGTCATCAGAATTACCGGCGCAATGACACCTGTTGGCCCGCCATTGCGCAAATTGAGTTGGCGCGCCTGCTTTATCAGGGTGTCATCCATTGATACAATCCTGGTTCTGCACGTTTGGGGCGTGCATTCTTTGCCACCGTTTAAAGGCCCATCATCCATGAGCGATAATGATCTGTCACCCGGCAAGAACGATGTTGCCGAAAATCTTGCTGAAATTCAGGGCAATATTAACACTGCCTGTGCTGCGGTAAAGCGCGATCCGGCCGAGGTCACCCTTGTCTGTGTCAGCAAGAATCATGAAGCAGATCATGTTCGCAAGGCACTTGTTGATGGCAGGCGCGTCTTTGGCGAAAACCGGGTGCAGGAGGCGGCCGGAAAATGGCCGGGCCTGCGCGCAGAATTTCCCGATATCGAACTTCATCTGATCGGGCCGCTTCAGACCAACAAGCTCAAGGATGCGGTTGCGCTGTTTGATGTGATCGAGACCGTTGATCGCCCGAAACTTGCCAATGCATTGGCCAAGCATCGCGACAATACGGGGCTTTGCCCCGACCTATTCATTCAAATCAATACCGGCGAAGAAGATCAGAAAGCCGGTATCGCGCCCAAGGATGCGGATGATTTTATCAACATGTGCCGGGATGAGCTGAAACTTCCGATCAGGGGATTGATGTGCATTCCCCCGGTCGACGAAGAACCAGCTCCGCATTTTGCCATGCTCGGCAAGATTGCCGAGCGTCATGGATTGAAAATCAAAAGTATGGGAATGAGCGGTGATTACGAGGCGGCAATCCGTCTTGGTGCTACGCATGTCCGGGTTGGAACAGCTATTTTCGGGTCAAGGGGCTATTGAACGGCCAATATAGCCTTAAATTGAGGGGGATTTTGGTGTTTTGGCATCAAAAACCGCAAATAACGTGAATTTATCGCCATAAATATGCGGGTTTATCCAAAAAATACGTATTTTTGATTTGCTGTGGATAATCAGGCCGAGTTTATAGACGGATGAACCAACGGTTTGTGATAAAAAAATCCCGTAAGGAACGGGATTTTTTTATTCAACGGCAGAAATACAAAAGAACCGACGGAAATTCGGGGTTACGGGATCAGTTTGTAACCGCCAGGCTCCGTGATCAGGATTGCGGCATTGGATGGATCTTTTTCGATTTTCTGACGTAACCGATAGACGTGGGTTTCAAGCGTATGCGTCGTAACCCCGGCATTATAGCCCCAAACCTCGTCCAAAAGGGTCTCGCGGGTGACCGGCTTGTCACCGGCCCGGAACAGGAATTTCAGGATCGAGGTTTCCTTTTCGGTCAGGCGGACCTTCTTTTCGGTCGTGGTTTCGATCAGGATTTTCGCACTTGGCTGGAAACTGTAGGGGCCAATCACAAAAACGGCATCCTCGCTTTGTTCATGCTGGCGGATATGGGCACGAATGCGCGCAAGCAGTACATTAAGCCGAAAGGGTTTGGTGACATAGTCATTGGCCCCCGATTCAAGGCCAAGAATGGTATCGGAATCGCTATTGGCACCGGTCAGCATGATGATCGGTGATTTTACACCGGCCCGGCGCATGAGCTTGCACACATCGCGACCATCCATATCGGGCAATCCGACATCAAGCAGGATCACATCAAAATAGGAGTCCTTGGCGGCTTCAAGCGCGTCTGTCCCGCTTTTGGCGACCACGCATTCAAACTCTTCATGCAGTCGGAGCTGTTCGGTCAATGACTGGCTGAGCGCTGCATCATCTTCGACCACAAGAACCTGTTTACCTGTCGACATTCACCATCCCTTGCTGCTTGCGCGATCCGGTCTATATATTGGGCCTGCCTTACTGCCGGATACATTCTTGTTTTTCTGGAACATCCGGGCCAGCCCGCCCTATATAAAGTACATAACCTAGGATCAGCGCCTTAAAGTGCATTTTCAAGAACAAACTGTTTTCGCTTTAACCCTGTGCAGGACCCAGTTTACTTAATACAGTCACGTCGTCGGTTTATCTGGACAGTTTTGTCGTAAAATCTTGAAAGATGTTTATCTTCCTGCGATTTTGCGCAGCACTTGGAAACGAACCAGACAGACCAATGCGGTTATATTAAGTAATCCGGGTCCTTATCCAGCCCCATACCCACCGGATCGCGATGTTGTGATCACAAAGACAAGATAACGATGACTCAAAGTTCTGCCGCCCCGGCCCCAAATAACAGCAATCTGACCCCGGCCACCGATCTGGTGACTGTGTCGCGCGCCGTGGCCGATTTGCGCCGTGGCGAGATCGTCCTGGTGCAGGGCCATAACATTGGTGAAGCCCACAGCGTTGCCGTGATTGCCGCAGAACCCCTGTCGCAGATCGGTTTTGATCGCCTGTGTGATATTGCCCGCGAAGGCGAAGCTCCGGCAATTGTTATTCCGCGCGTTCGGGCAAAATCCTTGGGGCGGGCATGCAAGGATGATCCGTTTATCGCCTTTGTCAGTGCGGATCGATCAGGCATCAATGCCGATCGTCTGGGCGAGATCGCCAATCCGTTGCTTGATCTTGATGCATTGCCAAAGGGCGACTGGCGCCCAGTTTCGATGGCCGAAAGTGCCGCCATTCGTCTGGCCAAACTTGCCCGTCTTTTGCCTGCTGTCGTAACCGTACCGGTTGCGCCCGATCAGCTTGAAAACCTTGCGCGTGCCCAAAATTTGCTGGTGCTGCAATCTGAAAGCATCAATGGATATGAAAATGCCTCGGCAGCAAGTCTGCGCGAGGTCAGCCAAGCCCGTGTGCCGCTAGAAGATGCCGAAAATGCAACCGTGATTGCGTTTCGTCCCGAAGATGGTGGGCAGGAGCATCTGGCCATCGTGATTGACGAACCAGCCAAGGACAAGCCGGTTCTGATCCGCCTGCATTCTGAATGTTTTACCGGTGATCTGATCGGATCACTGCGCTGCGATTGCGGCCCACAATTGCGGGGCGCGATTTCAGAAATCTCGCGGGGCGGGCAGGGCGGTATTGTGCTGTATCTGCGTCAGGAAGGACGTGGCATCGGACTGGTCAATAAACTGCGGGCCTATGCCTTGCAGGATCGTGGTTTTGATACGCTTGATGCCAACGAAGAGCTTGGCTTTGATGCCGATGAACGTGTGTACCGCCCTGCGGCTGAAATGTTGCGCCAGTTGGGATTTGAAACGGTGCGTTTGCTGACCAACAACCCGGAAAAGATGACGGGTCTGGAAAGCTGGGGGGTGAAAGTGTCGGAACGTGTTCCGCACAAATTCCCGTCCAATGGTCATAATGAATTCTATCTTCAGACCAAGAAAGAGCGGGCCGGGCATCTGTTCTAGGGTACCCGGCAGAAGATTCCGACAGGCAGGAATGCGTCGGACCTACTAAGAATAAAATCCCTATTTTTCAATGCGTTAATTAAAACCCAAATTGGCACTCCTTTTGCAAATTATCTGGCAAGAGGAGGACAATTATGTCGATTGGTGCAAATTGGCGGCAAATTTCGCCCGGTAGCGTTCCGGGCGTCGCGGGGGATGTGGCAGGCAACAAGTTTGCCCAGTCCAACGCGGCTGACCAGCTTTCCGATACATCGGAAGGGCGAAGCTTTTCCGAATATATGTTCGGAAAGGACGGCTTTGAATTCAGCGATGTGATTGATGTAATTAATCCCCTGCAACATATTCCCGGTGTCGGGATGATTTACCGGTCGCTGACCGGTGACGAACTGGGTAACGGTGCGCGTGTCGTTGGTGGCGGGCTGTTTGGCGGGGTCTTTGGCCTTGCCGGGGCGGCAATTGATGCCGTGGTTGATGCTGTGACCGGTGAAGATACCGGCGCGCACGTCATGGCCTTTGTCGAGGACAGCTTTGGTGGTGGTTCCGGTGATGCCGGGACGGCGATTGCCGATGCGTCTGAAACCCCCGCAACACCGACCAATGTCGCAGCCTTTGACGGTACCTATCAAGGGGATCTGGTTCTGCCCTGGATGGCCGGGCCGCAAACAACGCCATCCGGTCTTGCAAGCACCTCAGCGGCAGAGCAGGCAACGATTGTGCAAACCGCACCCACCACCCCGGTTGACCAGACCATTCTGGCATCGGCCAATACTGTCTCGAACGCAGCTGCCTATGGCATCAAGGCAAGTGATCTGAATCTGCCCTGGGGTCAAAGCGCGGCATCGGTACAACCGATAGCAAATCCGGTGCTGCAGGCACAGCAAACTGCACAAATGCAGCCGCAATCCGAGCCCCAGATTGGCCAAGCCGAAAGCGCAAGCAAGCTGCCCGCCAATGATCCCGCAGAACTGGCCGTTGCCATGGCCTCAGCGGGAACCACTAACCCGGTATCGAACCTCACACAGACCATTACATCAAACTCGTCTGCCAGTGATGGCCTTCGTCGCCCGACATTTAGCAATGATGGCGGTAATACGGTATGGGCGCGCGCGCAAAGCAGCGGACGGGTAAGCCGGGAGGGCAGCAGTTTTGCGATTTCGGCGGAAATGGCCGAACATGAATCCCGTATTGCCAAGCTTAATACGGTAAAAGAGGAAAGCCGGAACGCCAAATCGTCATTCCAGGGCGAAGATGGTGAACCGTTATCCGCTGCCGAAATGGCAGCACGGTTTAACGCAGCCCTTGGGCGTGACAAGGCACAGACCATGGCAGCAGAAGCCGTTGCCAGCAGCAATGCGGTCGCCGATCAGGGGACTATGACAGCGAGTCCGGTCAGCCACAGTAGCGATACGCGCTTGAATAATGCGACAAACAATACGGCCAACAGCGCAGCAGAGGATGCAGCCGAAATGCACCCACTGATGGAACGCGCATCAAGCCATATCGGGACAGAAGAACCGGTCGGTGCATGGTTCAGTCAGACCATGATGGACGGGTTGAAGAAATATCAGGCCATGCAAAAGCAGAACCAGCCCCAATCGACGGGCAATGCCATCTGATCGTCCTTGGCAATGCCGCGTTTAAAAAAAAGCCCGCCTGTGATGCACAAGCGGGCTTTGTCATTTCAAACGGTGATCTGATCAGCTGTTAAGGAAGCCGACGATTTCCTTGACCTCGCGCAGGATCGGCTGGGCGATGGCATTGGCGCGCTCCGCACCCTTTGCCAGTGCACTGTCGATATAGGCCGGATCGGCTTTAAGACGTGCCATTTCGCCGGTGATCGGGGCGAGTTTTTCGACAACCACATCGGTCAGCGCCTGTTTGAAGCCCGAGAATTGCGTGCCGCCATGTTCAGCCAGAACCGCATCAACGGTGCTGTCGGTAAGCGCCGCGTAGATGGTGATCAGGTTCTTGGCTTCCGGGCGGCCTTCAAGACCGGCTGCTTCACTCGGCAGTGGTTCCGGATCGGTTTTGGCCTTGCGGATTTTCTTGCTAAGCGTGTCAGCATCATCCGTCATATTGATACGCGCCATATCCGATGCATCGGATTTGGACATCTTTTTCGCGCCATCCCGCAGCGACATTACCCGTGTCGCCGGACCGAGGATCAGCGGTTCGGGCTGCGGGAAGAAATCTTCAACGCCGTAATCATTGTTGAATTTCAGCGCGATATCGCGGGCCAGTTCAAGATGCTGTTTCTGGTCTTCGCCAACCGGAACATGGGTCGCCTTATAGGCCAGAATGTCTGCGGCCATCAGGCTCGGATAGGCATAAAGACCAAGGGAGGCATTTTCGCGATGCTTGCCGGCCTTTTCCTTGAACTGGGTCATGCGGTTCATCCAGCCGATGCGCGCGACACAGTTAAAGATCCAGGCCAGTTCGGCATGGGCGGAAACCTGACTCTGGTTGAACAGCACATGTTTTTCCGGATCAATGCCCGACGCAATCATGCTCGCAGCAAGTTCACGGATGTTGGAACGCAGTTCTTTGGGGTCCTGCCAGACCGTGATGGCATGCATATCAACAACACAGAAGATGCAATCATACTGCTTCTGCAAGGCAACCCAGTTACGGATTGCGCCAAGATAGTTGCCAAGATGAAGGTTACCGGTGGGCTGAGCGCCCGAAAACACACGTTCCATAACGTTGTCGTCCATTTCAAGTGATGATCAATAAAGCCTGCATACTCCGCCAGGTTTTGGACACCCGCCGGCGGACGAGCATGCAAGCAAGCAGCGCGGAGTTAAGCCGCCCGGCGCGATGAGGTCAAGCAGCTTGTCGGGAATTGGCCGGATTTATTGCGTGCGGGGGGCTTTTCCGCGTTTGAAGGTCGCCTTGAGCTCGGAAAGGTTGGTTGCACCAAGCAGTTGGGCCGATAGGCCATAGATCATCAAACCGCCAATGACACAGGCCGTCATGATGGTGATCCGCATGACCGAAAGCGCATCATTGTCCCACAAGACATCAATGGCAAACCACAATGCTGCCCCCATCAGGACCGATGCCAGGAAGATGCGCGGCAACCGTCTGACCAGTCGGGCGTCAAAGACAAGATCACCGCGGCGATGAAGCAGGAAGCCCAGTGATCCGGCATTGACCCAAACCGAAACAGAGGTCGCGGCAGCAATGCCAAGATGGCCGAACCATGGCATCAGGGCGATGATCAGAACGATATTCAGGATCATGCAGGAAATACCGATGCGGATCGGAGTTTTGGTGTCTTCACGGGCAAAGAAGCCCGGTGCAAGAACCTTGACCAGAACCGAGGCCGGCAGGCCAAAGGCAAAAACGATCAGGGCAAGGCCGGTCATGCGGGTTTCCTCGGCCCCGAAGGCCCCGCGTTCAAACAGGACATTGATCACAGGCAATCCCATGACGCCAAGGGCAACCGCGGCCGGAAGGGTGAGCAAAAGTGCGATTTCAATGCCGCGATTCTGGCTATACATCGCGGTTTTGGGATCAGCCCCCTGCAACTGGCGCGAAAGCGTCGGCAAAAGAGCAGTGCCAATCGCAATACCGATCACCCCGAGCGGGAGCTGTTGTACGCGGTCGGCATAATAAAGCCAGGACACCGCCCCGTCGGAAACAAGTGATGCCAGCATGGTATCGATCAGAAGGTTCAACTGATAGACGCCAGCCCCGATCATGCCCGGGATCATGCGTTTGCCAAGCAGTTTGACCCGGTCATCGACCCTGGGCATCTGCCATTTGATGGCAAATCCCGCGCGTTTGCAGGCAATGACCAGACAGATGAACTGGGCGACACCGGCGGCGGCCACCCCCCATGCAAGGGCATGGGCCGGGGTTTCGGTCATCGGCGTCAGGCCAAGCAGGGCGGCAATCAGACAGATATTGAGAATGATCGGCGCCCCGGCGGCGGCGGCATAGCGGTGAAGGGTGTTTAAAACACCCGACATCAGCGCGACGGCAGAAATAAAGGCAAGATAGGGGAAGGTAATGCGCGACAATTCGACGGCGAGCGCGAATTTTTCCGGGTCCTGGGCAAAGCCCGGCGCGAAGACATACATCGCCCAGGGCATTATGATTTCAATGATTGCAACCAGAAAACCGGTAATCAGCACCAGCATCGACATGGCGCGTGCGGCAAATTCGCGCGCGGCCTCCATGCCGCGCTTTTCAATGTCTCCGGCCAGAAGCGGGATGAAAGCCGCGGAAAAGGCTCCTTCGCCAAACAGACGGCGAAACAGGTTTGGAAATTTGAACGCAACAAAAAATGCGTCGGCCATGCCCCCGGCCCCCAGCATACCGGCAATCAGAATGTCGCGGCAAAAGCCCAGCAATCTGGACAACAGGGTAAAGCCACTCACCGTGGCAATGGAGCGTACAAGCGACATTCGAAAGCGTTCCGTCTCAAGGAGTCGTCGGGGTGTGCTGTGATGATCGCCAATTGCGGCAATTATCAAGCTGGCTGGATGAAAATCTGACAGGTGAAGGTGAAGAAGTCGTAATGAGGCGTCGCAAACCGGGCAAACCTATATCACAGAAATATGAAAGTCGTTGAACCGGGGCATTTTTTTCGCCGGTTGTGACAGTCGTCACAGAAAACAGGTTGCTGAGGGACTAAATTCCAATTCGCTGAGGATTCGTTGGGACGCGAGCCTCATTATTGGACGGGCGGGGAAATAAGGGGATCCACCTCAACCTGCTGCACTCCGAGGACAACGACATCGTGAATAACAGGTCACGATGTCGGATTTGGTTTTTACCCTTCCTCGTCCGTCACAATTCTCCATACGACAAGATACCGTTCTGATCGCGGAGATTGGAACTACCGGATTGATCCATACCGTGGTGGCGTCAAGGACGCCATATGGGTGCTGGATCAATCCGGTTTGTATTTCACGGGTCTTAATTATTCTGAATCGATTGCGTCAGGGTTTCCTTGACCTGGACAAATTTGGTCCGGCTATCGATTTTCAGGCCAAACACATCCTTCACATAAAAGACGTCAACCGCGCGTTCGCCAAAGGTGGAAATACGGGCTGATGCGATCTGCAATGACAGGTCGCGCAAGGCGCGCGTGATGTCATAAAGCAGGCCAAGACGGTCGCGCGCAGTAATTTCAATCACCGTATGGGTGCGGCTGGCCTTGTTATCGATGATGACGTTGGGTTCGACCTTGAAGACGGCGGTGCGGTGCGAGTTGTCCTTGGTCTGGCGACGTTCGATTTCATGACTGGGACGCAGGCGGCCCGAAATCACCTGTTCAAGGGTTTCACGCAACTTTTCGAGCTTGGCCGTGTCGTTAAAGGCCTCGCCATTGGTGTCCTGAACAAAGAAGGTATCAAGCGCCATGCCATCTGCAAGGGTCAGAATCTTTGCATCAACAACGTTGGCCCCGCACAGGGCCATGGCACCTGCAATCTGGGAAAACAGGCCCGGGTGGTCGGTGGTGTGAACCGTGATTTCGGTGGCATCGATTTCGGTATCAATGCGGACATCAACGGTGATCTCGGCACCGGTTTTCTTGGCATCGCGGGTCAGATAGGCATGTTTGACATGCACATCGGTATCGAAACTGAGCCAATAGGACGGATAGCCGCGATCAATGAAGTCTTCGATATCGTCCGTTGGCCAATCGGCCAGTGCCTCGCGCAGGGCCATCTGTGCGTTGGCAACACGCGAATCGCGGCTGTCGGCGTTCAGGCCACCCGACAGAAGATCGTCGGTGGCAAAGTAGAGCTCACGCAAAAGCGTTGCCTTCCAGCCATTCCAGACATTCGGGCCAACCGCGCGAATATCGGCCACGGTCAGACATAGCAACAAGCGCAAACGTTCCTGTGATTGCACCAGATCGCCAAAGGCCTTGATCGTGGTCGGATCATTGAGATCACGCTTGAAGGCGGTCAGGCTCATCCACAGATGGGCCTTGACCAGCCAGGAAACGGTTTCGGTATCGGCCGGTGACAGGCCAAGACGCGGACAGAGTTTTTCGGCGACCTCGGCCCCAAGCTCGGAATGATCACCGCCTCGTCCCTTTGCAATATCATGAAGCAGGACGGCAACATAAAGCACACGCCGCGAGATAACCTTGCCCATGATCCGGGTGGCCACAGGGGCGTCTCCGGCCAGTTCGCCATTTTCAATCTGGTTGAGGATGCCAATGGCGCGGATGGTGTGCTCGTCCACGGTATAGGTGTGGTACATGTCATATTGCATCTGGGCAACGACACGCCCGAAATCGGGGATGAAACGGCCAAGAACCCCGGCCTCGTTCATCTTGCGAAGGGCAATATCGGGGCTGTTGCGGTGGGTCAGGATTTCAAGAAAGACCTCGTTGGCAACCGGATCATTTTGCAATTTGTGATCGACAAATTTCAGGCTTTGCGTCACCCAGCGGAGTGTTTCGGGATGGATGCCGACCCCGTTCTGATGGGCGACCAGGAACAGGCGCAAAATCTTGATCGGGTCTTCTTCAAAAACGCCGAGATTTTCAACGGTCAGTCGTTCATTGCGTAATTCGAACCCGTCAATTTCCTTGGTGCCAAACAGCTTGCCGGGGAAACGGATCAGCGGGCGACGCTGATGGCGTTCTTCAAGGGCGGCACAGAATATGCGCGTCAGGTTGCCGACATGTTTGACCATCAGATAATAGTGTTTCATGAAGCGCTCGACACCCGAGGCCCCGGCATGATCGGTATAGCCAAGGCGGGATGCAATTTCGCGCTGCGTGTCAAAGGTCAGACGGTCTTCTTCGCGATCAGACAGATAGTGCAACCAGCACCGCACAGCCCACAGGAAATTCTGGGCTTTGAGGAAGCCTTGTGCTTCCTTGCGGGTCAGGACCTTAAGGTCGACAAGCTCCATCGGTGAATTGACGCGATAAAGATATTTGCCGATCCAGAACAGGGTGTGCAGGTCACGAAGGCCGCCTTTGCCATCCTTGACGTTGGGTTCGACCACATAGCGCGAATCCCCCATCCGGACATGGCGGTCATCGCGTTCATTGAGTTTCTTTTCAATGAATTCAAGACCGCTGCCCTTGACCAGTTCATCCATGAATCGGGTGCGAAACAGATTATAGGTTTCCTCATCGCCCCAGACGAACCGGCTTTCTAGAAGGTTGGTGCGAATCGTAATGTCCTGTTTGCCCATGCGCAGGCAATCATCAACTGACCGGGTGGCGTGACCGACCTTAAGACCCAGATCCCACAACATATAAAGAATGAATTCAACCACCTGTTCGCCATGGGCGGTCTGTTTGTAGGGGAACAGAAACAGGATATCGACATCCGAATGCGGTGCCATGTCGCCACGCCCGTAACCGCCGACCGCGACAATCGACATGCGCTGTTCATTGGTGGGATTATGCAGCGGATAGACAAAACTGATGGCAAAATCATGGATCAGGCGCACCAGCTGATCCATCAGGAAGCTATTGGAAAAGACCGTTTCCTGACCGGAATTGCTGGCTTCAAAGCGGGTGCGAATGACAGTGCGACCGGCCTCCATGACCGATTTCAGCTTTTTGAGAACTGCGGTGCGCTGTTTGAAGTTTTTCAGATCCGGGTCATTTGCAATCGCTTCAAGCTCGGCAAAGACTGTCTTCCGGTCGATGATTTCGCGCTGCTTTTTGATCTTGTAGGTCACGTTGGTCGGTTTCCTTGCGCCTGCTTGCGGTCTGAGTGCCGATTAAAGCCAATACCATAGTAACGACAATTTATTGCGACCGCACCCTATGCATGTGCCGTGCCGAAATCCGGGCTGTTAGATCGTGCTGCTTGCTCGTCAAAACAAGACAGGCACCTGCCTCATATAAGGGCAAGGTGCCTGTTTTTCATGCGCCAGATCCAGCTTTGCCAGATCCAGTTTTGATTGCCTAGTCTTTCAAAGCACGCAGCCGATAAAGTGCATCAAGGGCTTCGCGCGGGGTCATGTTATCGGGATCAAGATCGGCAACCGCATCAAGAAGGGCCTTTTGACCATCTGACAGGGCCGGGGTGCTCGCACGTTCTTCCTTTGCGGCCTGTTCGATGGCCACCGCAAACAGTGGCAGGTCATCGGCAAGTTTGGAAACCGCACCGCCCTGTTCGCCCTTTTCAAGGGTTTTCAGAACCTGTTCGGCGCGCTTGATCACGGGTTTTGGCAAACCGGCAAGCTGGGCGACGTGAATGCCGTATGAACGATCCGCACTGCCTGCACCGACTTCATGGAGGAACACAACCTCGCCCTGCCATTCCTTGATCAGCATGGTGTGACAGGACAGATGGGCAAGCTTGGCGGCAAGCGCGGTCAGTTCATGATAATGGGTGGCAAACAGGCCACGACATTGATTGATTTCATGAAGGTTTTCAACCACAGCCCAGGCAATCGACAGGCCATCAAAGGTTGCCGTGCCGCGCCCGATTTCATCAAGGATGACAAGCGACCGGTCGGTGGCCTGATTAAGGATCGATGCGGTTTCAACCATCTCGACCATGAAGGTCGATCGGCCACGGGCAAGATCATCGGCCGCACCGACGCGCGAAAACAGCCGGTCAATCACCCCGATATGGGCCTTGGCCGCCGGAACGAATGCGCCGATCTGGGCCAGAACTGCAATCAGGGCATTCTGGCGCAGGAAGGTCGATTTACCGGCCATGTTCGGACCGGTGATCAGCCACAGGCTTTGTTCATCTTCAAGGCGGCAATCATTGGCAACGAAGGGTGAGTCGCCATTTTCACGCAGGGCCGCTTCGACCACCGGATGACGACCGCCGCGAATATCAAAGGCAAGGCTGTTATCAATGTTCGGGCGCACACAGCCCTGATCACGGGCCAGTTCGGCAAGGGCGGCAGATACATCAAGACCGGCCAATGCCTGCGCACATTTGGCGATGGCGTCGGCCTTGGTCAGAACGGCGGCAACCAGTTCCTCGAACAGTTCAAGCTCAAGGGCAAGCGCCTGGTCGCCTGCCTTGGAGACCTTGCTTTCAAGTTCGGAAAGCTCGACGGTGGTGAAACGCACCGCATTTGCCATGGTCTGGCGGTGGATGAACTCGTCTTCTTCCATCATCTTGTCGGCGGTTTTGGCCGATACTTCGATGAAATAGCCCAGAACGTTGTTGTGTTTGACCTTAAGATTTGAAATCCCGGTCTGCTCGGTATAACGAGCCTGAAGATTGGCGATCAGTTTTTTGCTTTCGCTTGAAAGCATGCGCAATTCATCAAGCGGCGGGTGATATCCCCCGGCAATAAAGCCGCCATCACGGGCCAGAAGCGGCAGGTTTTCCGACATTGCCCGACGCAACAGATCAATCAGATCGCCATGATGGCCCATTGCGGTCAAATGATCGCCAAGTGCCTCTGGCTGGGTGGTCAGGCCATCATTGCCGCCATCGGGCTTGGCCAGCAGATTGCCAATCGCAAAGGAGCAGGCCAGACCATCACGCATCGCGGCCAGATCACGCGGACCACCACGGCCAACCGACAAACGCGACAACGCACGTTCAATGTCGGGGCATTCCCCAAGGGCGGCGCGCAGGTCCGAGCGCAGCGCATCGCGATCATGGAAATATTCAACCAGATCAAGGCGTTTATTGACTTCTTCGGCATTGGTCAGAGGCGCCGACAGACGGGCGGCCAGCAACCGTGCCCCGGCCCCGGTCCGGGTGCGGTCAATGACCGAAAGAAGCGATCCCTTGCGCTCGCCCGACTGGGTCTGGATCAGTTCCAGTGATCGGCGGGTGGCGGCATCGATTTCCATCGCCGCACCCTCGGCCACACGGGTCGGGGGCGACAGACGCGGCATCTGGCCTTTCTGGGTTAGATCGACATAGTCAATCAGCGCCCCGGCAGCAGATAATTCGGCAATCTCGAAGCCGCCAAAGGCATCAAGGGCTTCGACCTGATAGAGCTTTTTCAGGCGCAGCTGGGCATTTTCGGCATCAAAGCGCGCAGTTGGCTGCGGGGTGATGATGTTTTTATATTCGGCATAGATGTCAAACACGTCTGCGCGGTTGAGCATCTTTTCCGAAAACAGGATTTCACCCGGATCAAGCCGTGCCAGGGCGGCCGGAAGACCTGCCATATCACAGGGCTGAACAAAAAAGTCGCCGGTCGACATATCAAGCCAGGCCAGACCGACCTTGCCACGCACTTCCGAAACGGCTGCCAGATAATTGTGGCGCCGTGCATCGAGAAGGCTGTCTTCGGTCAGGGTACCGGGTGTGATCAGGCGAACGACACCGCGTTTGACCACGGATTTTGCACCGCGTTTTTTGGCCTCTGCCGGGTCTTCCATCTGTTCGCAGACCGCGACACGGAACCCTTTGCGAATAAGACGCTGAAGATAGGTTTCGTGGCTATGGACGGGAACACCGGCCATGGGAATTTCGTTACCCTGATGCTTGCCGCGTTTTGTCAAGGCGATATCAAGGGCTTCGGCGGCTTTGACCGCATCGTCAAAGAACAGTTCGTAAAAATCACCCATCCGATAAAACAGCAAGCAGTCCTGATACTGTTCCTTGATTTCAAGGAACTGCATCATCATGGGTGTTGCGCCTTCACGGGAAAAGGATGGCGCGGTCGGTGTGGTGTCGGATGTATCAGCGATGTTGTTCATGACGTCTGTGATAGCAAACCCTGAAGGCATTGACGAGAGGTGGCAAAGTGCGAAGTCATAGTTTTTGACCTATGCCATTGCAACGCCTGAATTTCCGTAAAATATATATGTATTGCACCGGACAGGACTGTCGATGTGTACTGACATTCTTGTAGCGGAAAACAGTCACCAAGGAGAGCGCAAAATGGCAGCAGAACAGACCACCTCGCAGGCCCCGGAACTGGTCGGATTGTTCGATACGAAAGACAGCTTTGATGCTGCCGTGAATGCACTGCGGGGCAGTGGTTTTGCGCGAACCGATCTTTCGGTTCTGAGTTCCCATGAATCGATTGATGTCGCCGGCTCAGACGGCCGGTCCTGGTCAGATGTGCTGACCGCACTGGTCGGTGAAGTGAAATATGAAGTGCCGCTGGTGGCATCGGGCGCGATTGCCCTGTTTGGCGGGGCGGCAACCGCCCCGGCAGCCATTGTGATCGGGGCAGGGGTTGGCGCGGTTGCCCTTCGTGAATTCATTGATGAAGTTACCTCCACCCCGCATACCGAGGATTTTGCCCGCGCAGTTGATGCAGGCTCCGTGATCCTGTGGGTGCGTCTTGATCCGTCGATGGAAGGTGCCGAAGCAACGGCAAAAGCCATTCTGGAAAAACATGGGGCCACCAACATCCATCTGCATGTCGCGAAATAGCGACCAAAAGGCCGTTTAGTTGGCCAGCCTGTAGCTCAGTCGGGTTGTTTGCGTCTGACCGGCGGCGATAAAGGTCTGGTGATGGTTGATCTGGGTCGGCCATCCGCCAGATCGCGGCAGGGTGGCGGTAATCGTCGTCTGGATGTCGTAATCTTCCCAGGCGCGGAGCTGTTTGGTGGTGCGTTCCATTGATGCCTTGTCCATGCCCGCCATCTGCGAAAGCAAAAAGGCAATGCCGTTGCGCACACTTTCACGGGTGTAGCTTTGGCTGAGCGTGAGGGTCGCCTGATCCTCATTGATCGCGGTTATTTTCATCTCGCCAGTGACCACAAGGTTCGATCCGGTCAGCTCCCACGGTATTTCCCGATGGATGGCAAGCGGTTCGTTAAGTGGCAATTCGATCCCCGTGACCGAAAAGACCGGCAAGACATCGCGCAGGGTGATCTGAACCCCGACCCCGGCTGACATATTGGCAAAGGCCTGTCGCACCGGATCAAGGGTCGCGGCCATGCGCGGATTATCGGTATAATGCGCGATCACATCATCAAGTTTGGCAAAGACCCGCGGCAGAAGATCGGTTTTGACCGCCTCCATATTGGTCAGGGCAACCGGAACGCCGGTATCGGTTGTGCGGAATTCAAAACCGAAACCCTCTGTCAGTCTGGCAAGCCCGGTGGCAAGGCGATAGGCCGGGTCATCGGCATCCGGTGCGGTAATGGCGATGTCGTTATAGGACGCCCGCATTTCAAAGCCCTGATCATCCTTACCCGTCACGGTTATCGGGATCGACATGGTCAGGCGGTTGGTGCTTGTCTGATCATTTTGAAGATTGCGCCGGGTTTCGCGGTTTTTTACCACGTCATACAGGCGGCTTTCACCTGTGGCCGGATCAAAGGGGAATGAAACGGTCTCGCCTGCGGTTGCGGACATTGCGCCCGGTGTCGCGAAGCAGATTGTCATTCCGATGATGGTCAGAACCCGTAGAAGCGGTTGCATCGCCCTGTTTCCCCTGAGTTTTTCCGGATCGTGGAAAAGGTGTTTTTCCGTTTGAAATCCGTCCTTTATTGCGCGCTGCAACGTGTTTTATGCCCGGATGGCAGGATCGGGATCGCGCAATTACGTCACTGAAAAATCACGTCTATTTGCCAACAGATTTGTCATGATCGGACCCGCGGTCAACTGGCAATCGCGAAAACAGGATCAAAATATACAGGTAAGGATGTGTATTGCTGCATCGCAACATACAGAAAACGCTACGTAATTTTGCGGTTGCCGTTAACGTCGCCTTTGACCCGGGGCGCGAAGCCTGATTTATTGGGCGGTCCGACATGACGGTCCCACACCGAATTTATGTCGATCAGGATAAACTACACACGCAATGCAGATTGCTTTCCAACTTACCACGCAAGCGTCAGTGAAAACATAATGTCAGATAAAGAAATCAAGGTTCGTGACCGCGAAGCGCTGCTGTTTCATTCCAGCGGCCGCCCCGGCAAAATCGAAATCACCGCATCCAAGCCGCTGACCACCCAGCGCGACCTGTCCCTGGCCTATTCACCGGGCGTTGCGGTGCCGTGTCTTGAAATCGCGAAAAACCCTGCCACTGCCTATGATTACACCTCGAAGGGTAACATTGTTGCGGTCATCTCCAACGGGACTGCGGTTCTGGGTCTCGGAAATCTTGGGGCTTTGGCTTCCAAGCCGGTGATGGAAGGCAAGGCTGTGCTGTTCAAGCGCTTTGCCGATGTTGACGGCTTTGATCTTGAAGTCTCGACCGAGGATGTCGACGAATTCGTCAATTGCGTGCGTTTCCTTGGGGCTTCGTTTGGCGGCATCAACCTTGAAGACATCAAGGCACCGGAATGCTTCATCATCGAACAGCGCCTGCGCGAAGTGATGGATATTCCGGTCTTCCACGATGACCAGCACGGCACGGCCATCATTGCGGCATCGGGCCTGATCAATGCCTGCGACCTGACCGGGCGCGAGCTTAAGGACATCAAGCTTGTCATCAATGGTGCCGGTGCGGCGGCGATTGCCTGCTGCGAGCTGGTCAAAAGCATGGGTGTGTCGCCGGACAATGTCATCATGTGTGACTCGCGCGGCGTGATCTATAAAGGTCGCGAAGACGGCATGAACCAGTGGAAATCGGCCCATGCGGCCGAAACCGATGCCCGTACGCTTGAAGAAGCCATGGATGGTGCCGACGCGTTCTTTGGCCTGTCGGTCAAGGGGGCAGTGACGGCCAAGATGGTCAAATCGATGGCCAAACAGCCGATCATCTTTGCCATGGCCAACCCGGACCCGGAAATCAGCCCGGAAGAAGTTGCCGGGATCCGCAATGACGCGATCTGTGCGACCGGGCGTTCGGATTACCCGAACCAGATCAACAATGTGCTTGGTTTCCCCTATATTTTCCGTGGTGCGCTTGATGTTCAGGCATCGACGATCAACGAGGAAATGAAAATTGCTGCGGCTCATGCGGTGGCGTCGCTGGCGCGTGAAGATGTGCCTGACGAGGTGGCGGCGGCCTATTCCGGGCGTCGTCTGCAATATGGTCCGGAATATATCATTCCGGCCCCGTTTGACCCGCGCCTGATCATTGCGGTGCCAAAGGCCGTTGCCCAGGCGGCAATGGATAGTGGCGTTGCCCGTCGCCCGATCATTGATATGGCAGAATATGAAAACCAGCTGCGTGGTCGTCTTGATCCGACGGCCGCCCATCTTCAGCTGATTTCCGATTATGTCCGCGCGCATCCGAAACGCATCGCCTTTGCCGAGGGCGAGGAGGAAACGGTCATTCGTGCAGCTGTGGCCTATCGCAATTCGGGCTATGGCACGCCGATCCTGATCGGACGCGAAGATCGCATCCATGAAAGTGCCAAGAAACTTGGTATCGAAAGCCTTGAAGGTGTTGAAATCAACAATGCGGCACTTTCGGGTCACAATGCCGAATATGCCGAATTCATGTATGAACGCCTGCAGCGTAAAGGCTATCTGTGGCGTGATTGCCAGCGCATGGTGAACCAGAAACGTAACGTTTTTGCCTCCGTCATGGTGGCAAAGGGTCATGCAGATGGTCTGATCACCGGTCTGACCCGCAACTTTGCACGCAGCTTTACCGATATCGCAACCGTGATCGATGCCAAGCAGGGCGAAATCCCGATGGGTCTTTCGATCGCGATCGCCAAGGGCCGCACGGTGTTTATCGCCGATACGCGCGTGCACAACCTTCCCAATGCCGAAGAGCTGGCCGAGATCGCCATCCAGGCTGCCGAGAAGGCCCGTCAGCTTGGTCATGAGCCGCGTGTGGCGATGGTGTCGCATTCGACCTTTGGCAACCCCTACAGCCCCGATACCGACCGTATCCGCGAAGCTGTTGGCATCCTTGAACGCAGCAATGTCGATTTCGAATTCGATGGTGATATCGCGGTCGATGTCGCGCTCGATACCGAATTGCTGAAGCTTTATCCGTTCTGCCGCCTGTCCGGTCCGGCCAACGTGCTTGTCATGCCGGCCCTTCATGCGGCAACGACGGCATCGAAGCTTCTGGACAAGCTTGGCGGGGGTACGGTGGTTGGTCCGGTGATGATCGGGCTGGAAAAACCGGCCCAGATCGCACAGATGGGCTCGACCGTGAATGATCTTGTCAATCTTGCCGCCCTTGCCGCCCATGAGGCCGAGCACGGTTAAGGTAAAGGTCTGACGATTTTTGCAAAATGGCGGAGCTGATTTTCAGTCTCCGCCATTTTTGTCTCTATGCTGCGTTAATGCAGGCGCTATTCGACGGATTGACCGAAAACTGCGATGACGGCGGCCAATGCGGCGAGCAACCCGTAAAATCCGACCCGATGCCAGCCAGCTTGTTGTTTGGCTGCTATCACCGTACTCAAGCCCGCCTGCAAGCCGTAATAGATGGCAAAACCGCGCGAGGCATAGCTGACAATTGCATAGATATCGGCCGACCAGGTCAATGCAATGCCGATCACAGCCAGTAGCAAATAGGCCTGGCGCTCGCTGATACGCTTGCGCGACAGTTCGGCAAACAGACCACCCGATCCGCTGGTATCGGCAACTGCCGCACTGAATTGCGATGCCAGCGCGGCTGCGACCAGAAGGAAGGGCAGGATCGGGGTGACAATCTTCATCATGTCGATGATGCCGGTTTCAGATGGCGACATCTGATCGGGGCGAAAGACATATGAAATCAAAAGGATGTAAACCAGATAGATCGCCGTCGACAGCCATTGGGCCATACGCATCGATCTGATGCGGGTTCTGGCATCATATTCCGATCCAAGATAACGCGATGTCTCAAAGCCCTGGACGGTGATCAATAATCCGAAGGTCAGCGTGACAGCGGACCAGCCGGTAACTTTTTCCGGATTGAAAATAAGGGCGTCATCAAGCGCCCGATGGCCGAAATGCGCCATCAAACCGACCAGCAACCCGGCAATGATCGCCAGTTTCAAACTGACCGATACATATTCCATCTTCTCAAGGCTTTTGAAACCGCGCGACCATCCGACCACAACGATAGTGATGAAAACTGCGGTGGTCAGAAGTTTGGCGTCAAAACCGGACTTGAACGGTGTGAGACTGAGCGCAAAGGCACCCAGAAGATTGAGGTAATAGGAAACCGAGATGATATAGGCAAAGGCCAGCGCCCAGGAGGACAGGGTTTCGATCCGGATCGCAAGCGGGCCAAAGTCGCCATCCTGAATGGCCTTTTCACCCGATGCGATATTGTAGCGGATCGCACCGCCAAACAGATAGGCGACAAAACACAGAACCAGCATGATCAGCGGCGCATAGCCGCCATATCCGATATTCAGGATCGGACCAAGCAGCAAAAAACCGCTGCCAATGATTGATGCAAGCGGGGTAACAACGGCACGCCATAAGGGAAAATAGGCGACAGAACGCATCGACAGGACTATTGCAACGCAGACAGTCGCAAATGCAATGATCAGATCAAAAATCACAATTCAGTTCCAGAAGCCTTGGGTGCAATGCCTTGATTCATAAAGGATCAAGCTTGGTATCCTGTCCAGAGCATAGTTCTGGATTATGCATCAGCATGGATATCGATTTTGATCGAAATATGGTCCTGACCAGACACGGCATTTCTGAAATAATGGATGGATATCTTATGTGATACCATATGGTGGCAAAGGTAATTTGACCCGATTTTTGCCACATGATTTGGGCATATGACCAACATGTCATGCCATTATTGCACAAAAAATAGGAAATGCCGTATGGGCCAGCTGACCCGATTTCTCGCTGTTTTCATGTTTTTCCCGCTTCTTGCCGCCTGTGAAGACGAACAGGCCAGCGGGCCGAATGCCGACGAGATCACCACAGCGGTGATCGAACGTTTCCGCGAAGATCCCTATGCCAAGGTCGGCCATGTGGAAAATGTCACCAAAACCAACAGCATTTCCGAAGGAGATGACGAGGTTATTGTGATGGTGCGCTATGAGCTGGTCTTTGATCGTTCAATCGCCGACTTTGCCGATGATGTCAGCGAAAGGGGCAAGGCTGCCGGAAATATGGATGATGTTGGCAATACGTTCAGTGACGCGATTGATCTGGTGAAAACCAAAATGCTGGCAATGAAGGAAGGCGAATTCAAGCCCGGTGACCGGCGCACGGTCGAGAACGAAATCCGGTTGCTGAAGTCCGAAAAGGGCTGGATCTATCGCGGGGAGCGATAAAATCTCCGACCGCCACCGGACACTGTCGTGCGATGATGGAAAAAAAGGGACCCGTTCGGGTCCCTTTTGCTTATCTGTTGGTCCATCCAGTCGACCGTGATCAGTCAAGTGAGGCCAGAACTTTTGGCGGCGGAGGAACATCGCCAGCCGCAAAGGTCAGACCATCCAGCTCATTGAGGCCATTGGCCCGCATGATGGCATGAAGGCTGTCGACATATTCTTCGCCGCGTTCTGAATATTTGGTCAGGGTTTCCGCAAGGTCCCAGCCATTGATCAGGTCACCATCGGCCCGCAGAACCGCGCGGCGTTCGCGCAGGGCCTGATAGGCCGGATGGGAATTGATGTTACGGGCATAGGCGCGCACACTGTCCATCAGGCTGCCAAATGACTTGATGACGTGATTCTTGCCTTCCTCGCGATCTTTGGGAACGATCCCTTCTTCGTCACCCCACGCCCACTGACCAAACAGGGCATTGCCTGCACGGACAAAGCGCGACGTGCCCCAGCCGCTTTCCTCGGCCGACTGGGCAAGGATCAGAGAGGTCGGGATAATATCAATACGTTCAAGCAGAGCCGTGATGCCGCCATCGGTCACGCGATAACGTTTCATGAGCTGCTCAACCCATTGCTGATCGGCCGCACTGACCGGAGTGCCGGAAATACCTTTGGCCTGGATGGCCATCAGGCGGTCACGACGGGTGGCAATTTCTTCATTCACCCGCATGGCCAGCGGCAACATGATGCGAAGGAAAAGCGTCTTGCGCTCGTCAACGGATGCCAGTTCCCCAAGACCCTTGGGGACGCGCTTGATATAGACGCGCGGTACTTCCGTCATATCACTCAGGTCATAACCGATGCTGTTGAAATACTGGTTAAGTGCAACAACCTCAGGTCCCCGGCGATAAACGGGCTTTTTCTTTGTGACCGTGACTTCTTTCGGGCTGGCCGCAGGAATATCGATCCCGAACCCGGCTGGGGTCGGAGAGACATCAATTCCGGCGAAAATACCAACATACAGTAAACCGATTGCTCCGGTGACCGAAGCAAGCGCAATTTTCCGGTAATTTCCTGTTTTTGCGCTAGTCATTCTTGTATCTCCAGGATCAGTAACACTGTCCATCCCAAGTGGACGATATCTATGCCTTCCAGCGCCAAAGATCGCAACGGGCAATATTTCCACAAGTTGAAAACGCCGCGTAAACCTTCCCGTTTACGCAAAATAATAACGCCCGGCGCAGGCAAAAGTTTGCGCCGGGCTAAAGATTTTTTTAACGACTCGGAAAGATCAGTCAGCCATGACCGGTTCGACGGCCTGAACTTCTGGCACGTAATAACGCAGCATGTTCTCGATACCCATTTTGAGGGTCGCGGTGCTGCTCGGGCAGCCCGAACATGCGCCATGCATCTCAAGGTAAACAACGCCGTCTTCGAATTTGTGGAAGACGATATCGCCGCCGTCCTGGGCCACAGCCGGACGCACACGGGTATCAAGCAGTTCCTTGATCTGGCTGACCAGTTCGTTGTCGCCTTCGGCAGCGGTGCTGGCACCGGTTGCGGCATCGGAATTCTGGTCAAGAACCGGCTGGCCGGAGGTGTAATGTTCCATGATACCGCCAAGAATCTGCGGTTTCAGGGTCTGCCAGTCTTTGGAATCGTCCTTGGTGATCGTGATGAAATCACCGCCAAGGAAGACACCGGCGATGCCATCAACTTCGAACAGCTTGCGCGCAAGCGGCGATTTGACGGCTTCGTCACTTTTGACGAAGTTCGCGGTGCCCAGACGGCCCATCACCTCTTCGCCCGGCAGGAACTTGAGTGTCGCCGGGTTCGGGGTCGGTTCGGTTTGAATGAACATGGTCGGCTTGTCCTCTCACTCTGATTGCCGGGGCTTATGCTGCCCGCTCAACAATCTGCATTTCATTAGGTTAGCCCCTAAATGGGGCAAAAAGCGGAAAAGATCAAGTCGCAGCGCGCAAGTCAGGTATTCCCCGTACGGTCAGATCGGGGCGCAATGACGCTTAACGCTGCAGGATGCTGCTGATTTCACGCATCTGCGTGCGTGCGCGCAACAGATAGAAGCCCAGTCCCGCCAGATGGTTGGGGAAAATGATTCCGTCCGCTGACCCGTTCACCACAACCAGTGGATCAAGGGCGGCGGCTGATTGCAACGATCCGATCATTTCTGCCCAGGCTGGCGCAATTTGCCGTTCATTGATGATCTGTTCGAAATCGGTTCCGAGATCGCGCAGGATCAGGCTGTAGGCATAAAGGCGTCCCTTGGTCGCATAGAACACGTCATCGGCGGTGCGATCAAACAGGGACGGTGCATCGACCTTGTCATCAATCAGGGCCGATGCCGAACCAAGATCATTGGCAAATCGGTTCAGGGTTTCCTGAAGATTGTCTGCGCGGCGTTCAAACACGGCCTCGCCGGTGGTCAGACGCTTGTTGTAATTTTCAAGTGCGCGGATGGCCTGACGGTATTGCTGTTCGGATGTCACACCGGGCAGCAGCGAGACGGTCGGATCAAATACCCATTTGTCGCCACGGAATTTCAAAAGTCCGGCGGCATCATCAAGATCGGGGTCAACCTGGCTTGATCCGCGGGTACGCCCGATCTGATCGGACAGTTCAATCGAAAAACGCGACAGGGCATAAATGATGCCGGTCTGGAAGTTCGGCATATTGTCGAGTGCGCTACCGGGCAGGAAGAACGGGTCGTTCGCGGTCCAGCGGTTCTGGTTGACCTCGCGGTCGATTAGACCGGCAGCGGTGCTGACCGCATGGCTGCCACCCTGGTAATTGCCGGTAAAATCGGGATTGTCATCAATACGATGTACAAGCGCCATGCCCGCCGGATAATAGACCAGCGCGATCAGAACGATTACGGCAAGGCTGCGAATCCAGAATTTGCGCGATCCGAAAATACCTTTCAGACGTGCCCCGAAACCAGACATTCCGCCCTTTTTATACAGATAATCGTCTTCAATCATGACTTGTCCCGTGAATTAATTCAGCTCTTGAACCTAGGGTGTCGCTGCCCAAACGGCAAGTGCATGATTTCACTGTGAGATGCAGATATAGGTTTCGTATTGCACCAGACCCAGAAGTGTTTCCAGATCCTGTTCTGAAAGGGCAATACATCCCTCGGTTCCGCTATAGTCGGGTTTGGCAATATGCATGAAGATCGCCGAGCCCTTTCCCGGTACCGGCGGGTCATCGTTATGACCAAGAACGACAACGATGTTATAGAGATTGTCGTCGCGCCACAGTTTTTCGTGGCCTCCGTTAAACGGAAGCCTTACGGGACAATTATAGGACGGGTGATCGGGATCATCGCACCAGCCGTCCGAGAAGGAAATGGTGGTTGCGGGCAGTTTTGTTCTCGGGCAGGGTCTGCGATCAGAGCGATACATCACATAGCGCAATTTCCAGCGTCCGGCCGGTGTCTTGCCGTCGCCCTCGGTCTTGCTGTGGGCATCAATGATGCCATTCACCCCGAATGCACAGCGAAATTCGTGATCTCCCACGCGCAGGACACCATCCGCCGAAGCCGTAATTTCAAGCGGTTGGGATATTTCATGTGCAATGGCGTCGCTTTGCATTCAGTCCGTGCCTTTTTGGTATCTGCGCAGTGCGTCTTCGAGACAATTGCGCGCCGAGGATGAGAAACAACAAAGGTAAATTTGTGGCATTGCGGCAATTTCGCCAGTCGCCTCACAAATGGTTGATACGGCGATGTCGGCGGCAAGGTTTTCCGGATAGCCGAAAATTCCTGTGGATATGGCCGGAAACGCCATTGATTTGAGGTTGTTTCGCACTGCGATCAGAATTGCGTTGCGGTAGCAGGCAGCAAGCAGGGTGGCCTCGTTACGGTTTCCGCCCTCCCAGACGGGACCAACCGTGTGAATGACAAAACGGGCGTTCAGACCAAATCCCGGTGTGATGCATGCCTGTCCGGTCGGGCAGGGCGCAAGCGGGGCACAGGCCCTGGCAAGTTCCGGTCCGGCAGCTGCATGAATGGCACCACAAACACCCCCGCCGGGCAAAAGGGCCTGATTGGCGGCGTTGACAATCGCATCTGTGTCCAGCGTCGTGATGTCGGCACTTATGATTTTTATGATGCTGGAAGGGTGGTCGTTCTGTTCATCGGGCACGGATCGAATTCCGATACGTTATGAGAGCCCCAAAACACACTGCATTGTCGTCTATTTTGACAAAAAGTCAAAAAAACAACGCTCTGTCATTCGAACAGAGCGTTGTTTGCAATTATTATAATCGTGCAGGGCCGACTATTTTGCCAGATTTACTTGGCCAGGCGTGCGACACCTTCTTCGATCAGGCTGGCAGCTTTTTCAGCGCCTTCCCAACCGGTGACCTTTACCCATTTGCCTTTTTCGAGGTCTTTGTAACGCTCGAAGAAATGCTGGATCTGGTCGCGGAAGATCTGCGGAAGATCTTCGTGGGATTTGATGTCGGTATAGTAGGGGTCGATCTTGTCATGGGGAACGCAGATCAGTTTTTCGTCCTGACCGGCTTCGTCTTCCATGATCAGAACACCGATCGGGCGTGCACGGATCACCGAACCGGCAACGACCGGCTCGCGGAACATGACCATCGCGTCGACCGGGTCACCATCTTCGCCAAGGGTGTTGGGAATGAAACCGTAATTGACCGGGTAATACATCGAGGTATGCAGGAAACGGTCAACAAAGACAGCTCCGGAATCCTTGTCTACTTCGTATTTGACCGGTCCGCCCTGCGGAATTTCGATGACGACATTTACGTCCCACGGAACATCTTTGCCGACGGCAATCTTGCTGAGATCCATCTGGGAAAATCCCTTTCGCTTCTATAAAGGCATGCCCCGGTATCCGGGACGGCTGTGTTCGGCTTCGAAGATGCAAAAATGCACCCGAAGGAGAATGATGCCGACCTTTTATCGCGAATTGCCGCAGCTTCCAAGGGGGTCCACATGCATCCTTGGTCGAAAATCAGGCAATTTCTTTTGCGGATGCGAATAAAGAAGACGATTCAGGGGTTTCTGCCCGGGTAACGACGGTTGATGGCAGGAAACGATCATGATCATTTAGCAGGTGTTCGTTAAACAGATGCCAGTTGGATACAAGGCCGCCCTGATGACGCGCTGGAATTTTGCGATCATGGAACAGATGCAGCACCGGCGAACAATATTCGATATTCTTGCGCCGAAAGCCTGACCGCAACCGGGGTGTTTGTCGCGAAGTTTTCATTCACTCGTGTGGACAGACCTGCTGGTCTTTCATTTGCAAGAAAGTTCAGCACCAGAACAGTTTTCCAGCCAGTTACTCGGGCCATGGTCACGATCGATCCCAAGGCAATTGAAAAATTGCTTACATAAACTTCTTTCGCGCCAGTGACGCGGTTTTGGGATTGATCAGTTCCCTGATCCATTTGGCGGCTTCGATCACGACAGGGTCTTTCTGGCGTGCAGGCCGGATCAGAAGGCGATACCACCAGTGCGAAATGAAATCCGGGAAATTCAGGGGAACCAGCTCGCCACGTTCGACATAGTTACGTGCAACGACATCGGTGCTTGCAACGATGCCCTGTCCGGCGCGTGCGGCTTCGAGTGCCCAGATATGGTGGCTGAAGGTCCAGCAATCGGCGAGCGAGAAGCTGGCATCCTTGAACCATTGTTCGATCTGGGCAAACTGTTCGCTGTCACTGTCAATCAGCAGAATATCACGTGGGCTCAGTTCCGAAACATTGATATGACACGCATCAAAGCCTCGCTTTGCCAGCCATTCGGGGGCGGCAAAGGCGGTATAGACTTCCGGGGTGAGAAGTTCGGTTACCCAGTCTTCCGGACCGGGCAGGTCCTTGGGCGCGATTTGAAGAGCCAGATCAATTTCAAGCGGATCAAGCCCGTCATCAAACTCGATCTTGCGGAACTGGACGGGAATATCAGATGGCAGCCGGTCGCGCAGGTTATCAAGTTCATAAAGCAATACGGTCAATGCCGGGGTTGCAAGCGCGCCGATACGGATTGCCTTGCCCTTGTCCGGGCCGACTTCGCTGGTGATATCGGCAATGCCGTCAAGGGCCTCGGTCAGGCGCGGCAAAAGAAGTTCTGCCGATTTGGTCGTGCTTAGTCCCCGACCTTTGCGGGTGAACAGCACAACACCAAGGTTTTCCTCAAGCTGGCGCAGCTGATGGCTGATGGCACTTTGCGTGACGTGCAATTCTTCGGCTGCACCTTTTACGCTTTGGTGGCGGGCGGTGGCTTCAAAAGCGACAAGTGCGCGTAAGGGGGGCAATTTCCGGCGCATTTTGTGTTTCCATACGAACAGTTTCCTTCGTCAATATTGTCTATCAGGACTGATGTTAAAAAGGGGCAAAAAAAACTCAACAATGGCTGAAAACCTTTCATTCGTATTTTTCCAAACAAGCGGGCAGTATCATCTGCATAAAGGGTTTCCGGCCGAAGATTTTCCGATGTCTCCTTGCGCCACCCCGTAAGCCAGTCTCCCTGACTGCCGGAAACCCCCAAATAACCCAGGAAATTGGAAACGATCATGACCGGGACGCTGATGCGCCTGAGCGGAAATGTCCGCGGCGTTTTATGGATGACTGCTGCGATGGCCTCGGGCGTTTTTGTCGATGTCTGTGCCAAGCTGGTGTCCCATGATGTCCCGACCGCACAGATCATCGCCATGCGTGCAGTCACCACAGTTGCGGTGTTCCTGATCGTTCTGATGTTTATTGGCGTGCGTCCAGTCAGGACCCGCCGCCCGATGGCCCATATTGCGCGCGGAATATTGTGGTACGGGTCGCTGTTCTTCGTGTTCTTTGCGCTGCGCCAGATGAGCATCGCCGAAGTGAATGCTTATCTGTTTATCGAGGCATTGCTGACAGTCTTGCTCGCCGTCGTGATTCTCGGTGAAAAGCTGACAGCGCGTAAAATGATTGCCACCCTGCTCGGACTGGTCGGGGTTTGGGTAATGTGCGCCCCGCGCATGGATGGTTTCGGGGTGCCGCTTGGCGTTGCCGCCGCCCTGTTCGGGGCTTTTTGCTTCTCGGCCCAGACCCTGTTTGCCAAGGTCATGACGCGCACCGAAACCAATTTTTCCATGCTGTTCTGGCCGCAGATCATCGCAGTTGTGATCTGGGTTCCGATTGCCCTGATTTCCTGGCAGCCGGCGTCTTTTGCCGATTGGGCCTATTCGGCGGGGGCCGGTTTCTTTGCAATGATGACCAATTACATGGTTCTGCGGGCCGTGCGGGTGGCCGATGCCAGTGTGGTGTCGCCAGCGGCCTATACGGCCCTGCCGTTCTCGGTGGCGATGGATCTGATCTTTTTTGACATGTTGCCGGTACCGGTCATTTTTGTCGGGGCGGGGATTGTCATTCTGGCGGTGATGCTGCTTGATTACAAAGGCGGTGCCAAACCACAGCAGATTGACGACGCCGAAGAGGTCGGGGATGACGAAGCATCCCCGAAACCGGCAGAGGCCTGATCAAAAAAACTTATGATCTAGGGACTTTCATGCTGATGGCGGGAGTCGGCAGGCGCCTGATCGCGTTCATGCATGCCATAATCACGGATCACGCCTGCCACGCGCAGCCGGTAATCTTCAAATATCGTATTTCGGCCTTTGCTCTGTGCCGTGCGATGTTCACCGATATTGCGCCATGCCTTGACCGCTTCCTCGTCGCGCCAGAACGATAGTGACAGAACCTTGCCCGGCGTGGTCAGGCTTTGAAACCGCTCGACCGAGATGAAACCATCCATTTGCTCAAGCACCGGTTTGAGATCGGCTGCGATGGCAAGGTAATCATCATAGCGGGCCGGATGGGGCGTGACTTCGAAGATGACGGCAATCATGGTTTGATCAGCTCCGTATGCGGGGTGGAAGCAATTTTGAGAAACTGGCGTTCCTCGCGCAGGATGAATTTTTCACGTTGGGAAAATTCGTAGTTTTCCCGACCCAACGGATCGTCCTTTAACCGGGCGCGATAGGCTTCATATGAGGCCAGATCGGGCAAATGGTAGATGCCATAGGCGGTTGAGACCGATCCTTCATGCGGGGCGAAATACCCGACAAGATCCGCCCCGCAGCGCGGAATGGCCTGTCCCCAGTTGCGCGCATATTCAACAAAGGCGTCTTTTTTGTACGGGTCGATTTCATAGCGGATGAAACAGGTGATCATGACAGCATCCTTTCAGGAGAAGCATCTTGTTGGGTGACAGGCGCATTATCCCGATTGCGGAGCATTAATGCTTCGATTACCATCGAACTATGAAAGAAGGACCCGATATTGCCCGCGTGGCTGCATTGCTTGGTGATCCGGCGCGCGCAAACATGCTGACCGCTCTGATGGGTGGTCGGGCATTAACCGCAACCGAACTGGCGCAAGAAGCCGGTGTAACGCCGCAAACTGCAAGCTCGCATCTGGCAAAGCTTGAGGCCGGAATGATTGTCACCCCGCGCAAGCAGGGGCGGCATCGCTATTTCACCCTTTCCGGCCCCGATATTGTCGAGGCGCTTGAAGTGCTGATGGGGATTGCCAACCGGGTCGGCCATAACCGGGTGCGCACCGGGCCCAAAGACCCGGAATTGCGCCATGCACGTGTCTGTTACGATCATCTGGCCGGTGATATGGGGGTTGCCCTGTTTGACGGGCTGACAAAGCGTAACCTGATTGAAAGTGACCTGAACGGTGTTGCCCTGACCGCAGCCGGAATCACATTTGCCGGGGAATTCGGTATTGATCTTGATGCCTTGCGCAGCAAACGCCGACCGCTTTGCCGCGAATGTCTGGACTGGAGTGCGCGGCAATCTCATCTGGCCGGATCATTCGGCGCGGCATTGCTCGACCGGTTTTACGATCTGGGCTGGGCCAGGCGGGGGGTGGAGTCGCGCATCGTACGTTTTAGCCGCGAAGGCGAGCGTCAGTTTCGCGATCTTGTGAATTTCTAGTCCTTGAGCAAAGCCGCGACAAATCCCGGCACCAGATCGGTTGCCGCCCCATAGGCGCTATGATCAAAAAGGGTTGCGCCGGAACTGGGTTCAAGATTGAGCTCGACCGTTTCGGCCCCGGCTTCTTCATGGGCGACCTGCACAAATCCGGCTGCCGGATAGACATTTCCCGATGTTCCGATTGAAATGAAAAGCCCGCATTTGCCAAGGGCGTCATAAATACGCTCCATCTCAAGGGGCATTTCGCCAAACCACACCACATGCGGGCGTAAGCCCCCCGCCTTGCCGCAGGACGGGCACGGGGTTTCCCGGGCGAGATCATCAGCCCAGCCGGTCAGAAGATCACAATGGTTGCAGCGGATTTTAAGAAGCTCGCCGTGCATATGGATCAGGTTTTTTGATCCGGCCCGGTCATGCAGATCATCGACATTCTGGGTGACCAGCAAAACATCCCCCGGCCATTCGGCTTCAAGGCGTGCAAGTGCCAGATGTGCGGCATTTGGCACGATGGCGGGGTCGCGCAATCCGGCGCGCCGGTCATTATAGAAATAATGCACCAGATCGGGATTGTTAACGAAGGCCTCGGGCGTTGCGACTTCGGCAATATCGTATTTCGCCCAGATGCCATCGGGATCGCGGAAGGTATGAAGACCGCTTTCCTTGGAAATCCCCGCACCTGTCAGAATGACAATCGGAGCGGCTTCGTCGCGCAGGATTTCAATCAGATCGGGGCGGAGCGGCATGTGAATATTCCTTGATTGGCAGCGTACTTTTGTCCGACAGCCTAATGCAAACAAAACACCCCCGCCAAGTATGTCTGGCAGGGGTGCTTGCTAAACCCGATCCGCTAAAACCGGTTTATCTGAATTTCTGGTCGTTATGCCGAGGTATCGACATTGCCGCCGGGCGTATCATCCTTTGACGGATTGCTTCCGGCCGGGTTCTTGGTAACACCGACCATTGCCGGGCGCAGAAGACGGCCCTTAAGGACGTAACCGGCCTGCATGACCTGTGCGACATGGCCATCCGGATATTCCGGGTGCGGCAATTCAAACACGGCCTGATGGTGGTTCGGGTCAAGCTTTTCGCCAAGTGGCTCAAGCTTTTCGATCCCGTTCTTTTCAAGAGCCTTTTGCAGGGCCTGTTCGGTCATTTCAACGCCTTCAAACAGCGTTTTCATAGCCGGGTCGGCCTGTGACGTGTCACCGGCCGCATCAAGGGCGCGGCGCAGGTTGTCACCCACATCAAGAAGGTCACGGGCGAATTTGGTGATCGCGTAGTTGCCGGCATCCTCGACGTCTTTCTTGGCGCGGCGGCGGGTGTTTTCCACCTCGGCGGCCTGACGCAGCAGACGGTCTTTCAGCTCGGCGACCTCGGCCTGAAGGGCGGAAATCGGGTCTTCGATGACAACTTCTTCACTTTCTGCGCCGGTCGCCTCTGCTGCGACGTCCTCAGATGCGGTTTCTTCTGCGGCATTTACATCCTGCAGATCTTCCGGAGTGTTTTTTGCGGTTTCCGACATGGCTAACCTTGTACTTTCACGTTATGCGGCCTGACACGCAGCGCCGCGATTTATCCAATCAGTCGACCGACCAGTTTGGCGGTGTAATCGACCAGCGGAATAATCCGGGCATAATTGATCCGGGTCGGTCCGACAACCCCGATTGCACCCACAATGCTGCCTTCAGCATTCTGATAGGGTGAAATCACCATCGAAAGACCCGATCCGCCAAACAGTTTGTTCTCGGACCCGATGAAAATCTGAACGCCCTGGGCATCCGTCGTCACATCGAGCAATTCAATCATCTGATCGCGGGCCTCAAGCACGTTAAACAGGCGGCGAACGGTCTCAAGCTGTTCGATTGTATCGATATTTTCGAGCAGCTGGGACTGGCCCTTTACAATCAGGGACGATCCCTTGATCCCGCCAGCCCATGTCGCAAGGCCCGCATCAATCAGTGTGGCGGAAAGTTCATCAAGCTCCTGCTTGAGGCGATCACGTTCCTGCGTGATCAGCACTCTTGCGTCATCAAGTGTCTTCCCAGCCAACCGGGTATTTAGATAATTCGCCGCTTCTGTCAATGCCGAGGCGGGCAAATCGACCGGAACATCAAGGATTCGGTTTTCGACACTGCCATTTTGCGACACCAGTACGGCAAGCACTTTGCCCGGTGACAGGGCAACGAATTCGATCTGTTTGAGGCGGATGCCATCGGTCTTTGGCGCAACCACCAGCCCGGCACAGCGCGACAGGCCCGAAAGCATTGATGTTGCCTCGCCCAGCATCTGATCAAGCGAATAGCCCGCCTGTTCGCAATTCTTGGTCAGCTGGTCACGTTCGGCATTGGGAAGGTCGCCAACCTCCATCAGCGCATTCACAAACAGCCGCAATCCCTTTTCACTGGGCAGGCGCCCGGCCGAAATATGCGGCGCAACCAGAAGCCCCATCTCTTCAAGATCGGACATGACATTGCGAATGGTCGCAGCAGAAAGGTTTTCGGACATGCGTCGCGCAATCGACCGCGAACCGATCGGTTCGCCGGTTTCGACATAGGCATCGACAATCTGGCGGAACACTTCACGTGACCGCGCATTCATGTCGCCCAGCAATGTATCGTCAAAATGGGCCATGTGTTCCAAGCCTGCGGGTCGAGACAAAGCTGTTATCAAGCTCAGGGAGAATTTAGTCAGGCATTGGGTATACGTCAATTGCGCCCTTGCAGGGCAAAAGCCGGAAGCCACACCGGTTTCAAGTACTTGGTTTGAAAACGTTGTTTGTATTCCTGACGGGTTTTGGGCGAATCCGGGTCGATCAGGGCCGGGAAACTGCTGGACCTTTGGCGGGTGTCATCTTACTTTGGGCCAAATTTCAAGCCTGTTTGCATCTGCGATCCATCCGTCGGTGCCAGAGCTGCAACCACAAGATCTGTAACCAAGAGGTTCTCACACATGCGCCCATCCGGCCGTACCCCCGATCAGCTTCGTGACGTAACGATTGAAACCGGCATTTCCAAATATGCCGAAGGGTCCTGCCTGATCAAATTCGGCGATACCCATGTCATCTGTACCGCCACGGTCGAGGACAAGGTTCCCGGTTGGATGCGCAATACCGGCAAGGGCTGGATCACCGCAGAATACGGCATGCTGCCGCGTGCCACCGATTCGCGCATGCAGCGTGAAGCCGCGCGTGGTGGCCAGTCGGGCCGCACCCAGGAAATTCAGCGTCTGATCGGTCGTTCGATCCGTGCGGTGGCCGATATGAAAGCCATGGGCGAAATGCAGATGCGCCTTGATTGCGATGTCATTCAGGCCGATGGCGGCACGCGCACCGCGTCGATCACCGGTGCCTATGTTGCGGCCCATCTGGCGTTTCAGGGCGTGCGTCGTCTTGGCCTGATCAAGGAAATCCCGCTGACCCAGCCGGTCGCAGCGATTTCTTGCGGGATCTATAACGGCGAAGCCGTGCTTGATCTGGATTACGCCGAAGACAGCAATGCCGGGGCGGACGCCAATTTCGTGCTGGCGGGCAATGGCGGCATTGTCGAAGTTCAGGCCACTGCCGAAGACGTGCCGTTTGATCGCCAGTCTTATGACAAGATGTTCGCGCTGGCCGAAAAAGGCTGCAAGGAACTGTTTGCCAAGCAGCGCGAGGCCCTTGGTCTTTAAGTTAAACGAGACTTTCCGCGGCAGGAACCATACCTGCCGCTTTTCACATCTGACCCCTACCGAATCTCAGGCAGAAAAATGGCCCGTCGCTTTACGGAAAAAAAACTCGTCATTGCCAGTCACAACAAAGGCAAGATCAAGGAAATCGGTGAATTGCTAGCACCCTTCGGGATCGAGGTTTTCTCGGCCGGAGAACTTGACCTTCCCGAACCAGAAGAAACCGAAAAGACCTTTATCGGCAATGCACAGCTGAAATCGGTGGCGGCGGCCAACGGGGCCAATCTTCCGGCCCTTGCCGATGATAGCGGCCTTGCAGTTTCTGCCCTTGATGGTGCGCCGGGCATCTATTCGGCGCGCTGGGCCGGGCCGGACAAGGATTTCGACATGGCGATGGAAAAAGTCCAGAACGGGATCGGCAACCATCCGGATCGCCGCGCATCCTTTATCTGTGCGCTGTCACTGGCCTGGCCGGACGGGCATGTCGAGAATTTCGAAGGCAGGGTCGAAGGCGAAATCGTCTGGCCGAAACGCGGGCGTCACGGCTTTGGCTATGATCCGATTTTCCAGCCCAAGGGATATGATCAGACCTTTGGGGAAATGGACCCGGCCAAAAAGCATGAAATGAGCCACCGTGCCGATGCCTTTGCCCAGATGGTCAAGGCCTGCTTTAAATAATCAGGTTCAAATAATCCGGGCCTTTTGGTGCCCGCATTGAACATATGCACGCATCGCTGATGTCATGATCGGCGGTGCGTGTTAGTTTATCCGGGTATCAGGGATATAAATGCCCTGCTTTTCCCGCAATCAGGATCGAGTTCCGCGTGTCCGCATCTTTTGCCGAAACCGTGCCCTTTGGCATCTATATCCACTGGCCGTTCTGTCTGTCGAAATGCCCCTATTGCGATTTCAACAGTCATGTGGCGAACAGTGTCGATCACGCCCGCTGGCGCAAGGCGCTCCGGGCCGAGCTTGCCATCGGGGCGGCCCGCCATCCGGGCCGTGTTGTCGGCTCGATCTTTTTTGGCGGGGGCACGCCATCGCTGATGGACCCGGAAACGGCGGGGGCGCTGATTGCCGATATCAAGACCTATTGGCGGGTCACTGACGATCTTGAAATCACCCTTGAAGCCAATCCGGGCACGGTCGAGATCGACCGGTTTTCGGCCTTTGCTGCCAATGGTATCAACCGGGTATCGATTGGCATTCAGGCACTTAATGACCGCGATCTTAAATTCCTTGGGCGTGTGCACTCGGCCAAGGAGGCGCTGCGCGCCCTTGATGTCGCGACCACGGTGTTTGATCGCTTTTCATTCGATCTGATCTATGCCCGCCCGGAACATGATCCCAAGGCCTGGCGCAAGGAGCTACGCGAAGGGCTTGATATCGCCAATGGTCATATCTCGCTTTATCAGCTGACCATCGAGCCGGGCACACAATTCTATACGCTTCATCAGCGCGGCGAGCTGGTGGTGCCTGACGAAGACCTTGCGACCGAGCTTTATGAAATCACCCAGGAAGAAACCGAGGCGGCGGGGTATCGCTGTTACGAGGTTTCCAACCATGCCAAACCGGGGCAGGAAAGCCGTCATAACCTCGTTTACTGGCGTTATGGCGATTATCTGGGCATCGGGCCGGGTGCGCATGGCCGCGAAGCGGTGACCCAGCCTGATGGCAGTACCGTTCCGATGGCAGTACGTCGCCATCGTGCGCCGGAAATCTGGCTCGACCGGGTGGAAAAGCATGGTCACGGTTCGCAGGAAGAAACCGTGCTTGAGGCCGATGAACGCCTGCTTGAAATGGTGATGATGGGCTTGCGGCTGAATGAAACCATTCCGGTATCGCGGTTTGAGCGGATTATTGGCAAGGGACCGCGCGATGTGCTGGATTCGGAACGGCTCGAAACCCTGATTGTTTCGGGTGATCTGGTCTGTGATTCTGCGGGGCTGCGGGCCACCCGGCAGGGCCGGAACCGGTTGAATGGTGTTCTTGGCTATTTGTTCGACCATTCGGCGTGATCGTGAATGGTCGAAATCCCAAGGAAAACCCTTGTGTTTTAGGGCCAAGGCCGGGTCAGGTGATTTAGTTTCACCAAACCATCAAAAAGTTGGTTGACACTTTAAGCTGACCGCGTATATTCCGCCCCGTTCCGGCGGACAATGCCCGAACAAAACCAGATGCCCCTATGCCCAGGTGGCGGAATTGGTAGACGCGCTGGCTTCAGGTGCCAGTGGCCATTAGGTCGTGGAAGTTCGAGTCTTCTCCTGGGCACCATACCCCAGCACATTTCTGATGTGCTGGGGTATTGTCGTTTGTGCAGCAGGCGTTTCGTCTAGCCTATTAACTGAGCTGTTTGATGAATTTTCCACACTTCCGCCATTTGAAAGTCGTTCTTAGTTATCTGCTTGGTATTTTGACAGGTATTATAATACCTGTTTTCTTACCGGAAATTCGTAATTGGTCGGGGCTGGATCCGGCGCCGAAATTAGATGTTGCTGTAGATCCGATTTATAGCGAAGTGAAACCGGGGAAAACGGCTTCGATTAGGCTGAATTTTCAAGAAGCTGATGATTTGAGCGATCTCACCTGTAGTGTTCGTAGTAAACTAAGATCTCAAGGGCTGAGGGCGCAGATCAGAAACAATTGTCAAGAAGTTCTGGTTAGTGTTCCTGCTCATCCGCTCAGGGATGCCGAGGGCAATATGCTCTCATGGAGAGAGTACAGTGATTTCGGTATTTTAGAAATTAATGTCGATGATAAACAGAATAGATTCACTGATACGTATATTGCTAATCTGATGATAGACCTAGAAATTCCAATTATCCTTAACTTGGCAACTAACAAGATTTCGAAGGGTGAAAATATCCAGGTTAGTTACCTTCCAGCAAGCGCCGAGCTACCAGATGACTTCTACTGTTCTTGGTCACCTAGTGGTGCGTTGATCGTTAGGGCAGGAGATGGAAATGGATGTTCTGCAGAAATTTTGCTCAATCCAAGAGTTTGGACTCCGGAAGACGTTAGGTTCTCAGTCACTCTCTACGACAACAATGGACAACATGTTTCCATGGATACGGTAAATCTGTTGGTAGTTGATGGTTACCGTTGATTGCCACTTTGCATAAACTTCAAACAGAATACCCGACTTTTGCGATGCGGCACGCGGTTTGCTGTGTTAAGAACAGGCAAATTCTGACATTTGGAGAACCGCGATGACCAATTTCCTCCATCTCGGAGATCTGCCGGACGATCTTGACCTTGGCAAGGTCGTGGCAATCGACAGCGAGACCATGGGCCTGAGCCCGCACCGCGACCGTTTGTGTGTCGTGCAGCTTTCAAGCGGGAATGGCGATGCCCATCTGGTCAAGTTCGATGGAGAAGATTACAGCGCGCCGAACCTCAAGAAACTGCTGGCCGATCCGTCGGTCCTGAAGCTGTTTCATTTCGGGCGTTTTGACATTGCGGTCATGGACAAATATCTCGGCGTGCGCTGTGCGCCGGTCTATTGCACCAAAATTGCCTCCAAGCTGATCCGTACCTATACCGACCGTCACGGTCTTAAGGACCTGTTGCGTGAACTGGTCGGGGTCGAGATTTCCAAGCAGCAGCAAAGCTCCGACTGGGGTGCGCCCGAGCTTTCCAAGGAACAGATCGATTACGCGGCATCCGATGTGCTTTATCTGCACAAGGCCAAGGAAGAGCTTGATCGTCGTCTGGCCCGTGAAGGCCGTACCGAACTTGCCCAGGCCTGTTTTGATTTCCTGCCGACCCGCGCGACGCTTGATCTGTCGGGCTGGGAAGAAACCGATATTTTTGCCCATTAGGCCGTGCGGTTAACCGCCTGTGAAGATTGGCGGTGTATGGGGGGGCAATAGAATTGACCCCCACACCCGGCAGGTTCATAGTTTTGGCGCATTGGTCTTGCAAAAAGTACCGGTTGCCCTATCTCCGGGCAGGAAACGCAAACAAGAAACAGATGACAGTGACCCCGAACGCTCCCACCACCAAAAATACACCGGTTCCGGCTTCTGAGGCCGATCTTGCGATTGCGCGCCGGGTTCTTGATATCGAAGCATCCGCGCTGCGCGAACTGGCAGACTCGCTTGATGGCGATTTCTGCAAGGCGATCGACCTGATCGAAGGCCTTAAGGGCCGTCTGGTGATTACCGGCATGGGCAAAAGCGGTCATATTGCCAAAAAGATCGCGGCAACCTTTGCCTCGACCGGCACCCCGTCCTTCTTTGTCCATCCGGCCGAAGCCAGCCACGGTGATCTTGGCATGATCGGCAAGGATGATGCGGTTCTGGCGCTGTCGAATTCCGGTGAAACCCCGGAACTGTCCGATATCATTGCCTTTACCCGCCGGTTTAACGTGCCGCTGATCGGCATGACCCGCAAACCGGAAAGCTCGCTTGCCAAGCAGTCGGACTGTCCGCTGGTGCTGCCGGCAAGCCCGGAAGCCTGCCCGAACAAGCAGGCCCCAACGACCTCGACCACGGCGATGCTGGCCCTTGCCGATGCGCTGGCGGTGACATTGATGGAACGTCGCGGCTTTAGTGCCGATGATTTCCGTACCTTTCATCCGGGCGGAAAGCTTGGTCAGCGGTTGTTGCATGTTCATGATGTCATGCATGGCGCAGACAGCCTGCCATTGATTGCGCGTGATGCCCTGATGTCCGAGGCGCTGGTGACCATGACCGGTCATTCCTTTGGCTGTGTCGGTGTGCTGGGCGATGCCGGGGAGCTGATCGGGATTGTCACCGATGGCGATTTGCGTCGCCACATGGCCGATAATCTGGTGGCGATGAAGGTCGGTGACGTGATGACGGCCGGACCGAAAGTTACCCATGCCGATGCCCTGGCGGTTGAAGCCCTTGCGATCATGAATGATCGCAGCATCACCGCCCTTTTCGTGCTGGATGCGGCCGGCATTCCGGTCGGCCTTGTGCATATCCATGATCTTTTGCGTTCAGGGGTGGCATAGGCAATGAGCACTGAAGGCACACCAAAGGTCGCATCCCAAAGGGCCGAAGGCCTTTCGCGCGACCGGCTGCCTTCCGGTCGGCGCGAAGTTCGCATCAATCCGTTTCGGCGGATGATCGTGACCATGCTGAAATTCGTTTTGCCGCTGATTGCCCTGACGCTGATGGCGCTGGTGGTCTTGTGGCCGCAGATCGAACAGGTTCAGGATAGCGGGTTCCGGCTTGGATTTTCAACATCGCCCGAAGACCTGATGGAAAATGTTGCCATGAGCAATCCGCGCTTCTTTGGTGTGGATGGCAAAAAGCAGCCCTTTACCGTGACGGCGCGCGAGGCGGTCGAATCCCCCGAAACCCGGGAACGCAACGAGCATGTCTATCTTGATGCGCCGCAAGCCGATATCACGCTTGAAGACGGGTCCTGGATTGCGCTGACCGCCAATGAGGGATTCTATACCGAAGAAAACGGGATGCTCGACCTTGTTGGTACGGTCAATATGTATCACGATAACGGCTTTGAAATTCACACCGAAGAAGCTGAAATTGCTATGAATTCCGGCAGTGCAAGCGGTACGGTTCCGGTCGATGGCCAGGGACCGTTTGGCACGATCAAATCCGATTCCGGGTTCGAGCTGGAAAACAAAGGGGCGGTGATCCGCTTTTTGGGAAAATCCAAACTGGTGATTTTCGATAGCGCATTGAAAGGGAAGTCATGATCGCAATGGGGCTTCTGAGCCGAAAAACCGGAACGCTTGTTGCGGCAATGATGCTTGGCGGTGCGGTTCTTGGCCTGTCGGGCCTGTCAGATCGTGCGCAGGCCAACCCGCTCGGGCTGGCGCAAAATGGCGCTGGTGGTCTGG